>Ga0207667_10000122_pt1 | contig 121588 bp, 121 predicted proteins | sample KBSCornC52_FD_184301 | JGI IMG/M metagenome (GOLD analysis project Ga0207667, IMG submission 184301) | Corn rhizosphere microbial communities from Kellogg Biological Station, Michigan, USA - KBS Corn C5-2 (SPAdes) (version 2) | ecosystem: Host-associated > Plants > Roots > Rhizosphere > Soil ... | reverse complement strand
TCGGATGGCGGCTGAGCGGCAGGCCCGGAGTGACGACGAGGGAGTCGAATTGAGAGAGGTCGATCTCATTGAGGTTGGCAATTTCCGTTCCCCGGCGGAGTCCGGGGTCCAGGCCGCTGCTAAGCAGCGGTTCCCGCTGCCCTGGGCTCCGGCCTTCGCCGCGGAGCAGCCGGTCGTCCCACGCGGTCACCTTCGCGCCGCTCGCAAGCAAAGCCTCCACAGTCGCGATCCCGCTCCGCGCGAGGCCGTAGACCGCGTAATGCTTGCCGGCGAAGGCCCTGGCCGTGATCACCGCAGCTTGAGCGTGCTGAGGCCGGCGAGGGCCAGCACGAAGCTGATGATCCAGAAGCGGATGACGATGGTCGGCTCGGACCAGCCGATATGCTCGAAATGATGGTGGATAGGCGCCATCAGGAACACGCGTTTGCCGGTTCGCTTGAAGACGAACACCTGGATGACGACGCTGAGCGCCTCGACCACGAACAACCCGCCGACGATCGCCAGCACGAATTCGTGATGGGTCGCGACCGCGATCGCTCCGAGCGCTCCGCCGAGCGCAAGGCTGCCGGTGTCGCCCATGAAGACCGCGGCGGGCGGAGCGTTGAACCACAGGAAGGCGAGGCCCGCACCGACGATGGCGAGACACAGCACCGTGAGGTCGCCCGCGCCGGGCACGTGGGGAACGCCAAGATAGGCGGCGAACTTCGCGTTGCCGACGACATAGGTGATGATGAGGAAGGCGAGGCTGGCGATGATCACCGGCATCGTTGCGAGTCCGTCCAGCCCGTCGGTGAGGTTCACCGCATTGCCGAAGGCGACGATCACGAAAGCCCCGAACAGGACGTAGAACCAGCCGAGGTCGGCGACGGCGTGGTTGACGAACGGCAGGTGAAGCTCGGTCCCGCTGTAGCGGACCATCAGCCAGGTCGCGAAACCGGCGACGACGAACTCCAGCGCCAGCCGGGTCCTGCCCGACAGGCCCGCGTGGTGCGCCTTCTTCACCTTGGCATAGTCGTCGAGGAAGCCGATCAGCCCGAAGCCGGCGGTGACGATCAGGCAGCCCCAGACGTAGGTGCTCTTGATGTCGGTCCACAACAGCACCGAGCCGATCACCGCGATCAGGATGAGCAGGCCGCCCATTGTCGGAGTCCCGCGCTTGGCGAGATGGCCGACGGGCCCGTCCTCGCGGATCGGCTGCCCCTTGCCCTGCCGGACCCGAAGGTAGGAAATGAACCACGGGCCCAGGAGCAGCCCGATCAGCAGCGCGGTCGCGCTCGCCGCTCCGGCGCGGAAGCTCAGGTAGCGGATGAGGTTGAGGGCGCCCGGAAAATCGAACTGCTGGCCTAGGAGGTAGAGCATTCCGCGCTTTCCTTGGTGAGGCGCTCGATCACTCGGGACAAGCCGACCGAATTCGAAGCTTTGACGAGGACGGCATCGCCCGGATGGAGCAGCCGGGCCACCGCATCGGCGGCGGAATCGGCGTCGGCGACCCTGGTGATGTGGACTTGCCCGTCGATCGCGTCGGCGAGCGGGCGCATGTCTTCGCCGACCAGCACCAGCTCGTCGACCTTGGCGGCGAGCACCGCCGGCGCGAGCGCCGCGTGAAGCTGATCGCTGTGAACGCCAAGCTCGCGCATCGGCCCCAGGACCGCGATGCGCCGCTCGATGCCGGTTTCGCTGGCGAGGCTCTTGAGGGTCGCCGCCATCGAGGCGGGGTTGGCGTTGTAGCTTTCGTCGATCAGGATCGCCTCGCCGCCTTCGATCTCGATCCGGTGGCGCTGTCCCCGCCCCGTCAGGCCGCCGAGCTCGGCAAGCGCGAGCCCGGCAAGTCCGACATCGCCGCCGAGCGCCTCCACCGCTGCAAGCACCGCGAGCGCGTTTGACACCCAATGCTCGCCGCGCTGGGCGATGGTGAAGGTGAGGTCGCGGTCGAGCAAGGCGGCGGTGATCAGGCTTCCGCCGTCGTCGGCCCGGACGGCGTGCAACGCGTGGACGTCCGCATCGCCGCTTCCGAACGTGACGATTCGGTCGGCATGGCGCCGCGCCGCCCGCACCAGCCGGTCGCGATGCGGCGTGTCGTTCGGGACGATGGCGATCCCGTCCGGCTCCAGCCCCTCGAAAATCTCCGCCTTGGCGTCGGCGATCGCCTCCTCGGAACCGAGGTTTTCGATATGCGCCGGAGCGATTGCGGTGATCAGCGCGACATTCGGCCTCACCAGCCGGGTCAGCGCCGCGATCTCGCCTTTGGCGTTCATCCCCATTTCCAGGACCGCGAACTCCGCGTCGCGCGGCATCCGGGCAAGGCTGAGCGGGACTCCGGTGTGATTGTTGTAGCTCTTGACCGAGCGGTGGACACGGCCCGGCCGCCAGCGGTCGAGCGCGGCGAACAGAGCTTCCTTGGTGCTGGTCTTGCCCACCGATCCGGTGACCCCGACGATGGTTGCGGCGCTGCGCTGGCGCGCTGCCGTTCCGAGGCCCTCGAGCGCCCTGGCCGTGTCCTCGACCAGCACGTGCGGATGATCGACCGGTTTCGATACGATGAGCCCGGCGGCCCCTGCCGCAATCGCCTGGCGGACGAACTCGTGCCCGTCGTGAACCGTACCCGGCATCGCGACGAACAGGTCCCCCGGCCCGACTTCGCGGCTGTCGAACGTCACCCCCGTCGCTTCGAAGCGACCGTGAGCGGTTCCGCCGGTCGCGGCGGCGATCTCGTCCGAGGTCCACAGCACGCTCATGCCGCGCACTCCCGGGCCACCAGCGCATCGTCGAACGGAAGCACCTTGGTCCCCACGATCTGCCCGGTCTCGTGCCCCTTGCCGGCGAGAAGGACGATGTCGCCCGCCCCGGCCATTTCCAGCGCCCGGGCAATCGCATCCTTGCGTCCGGCGACCTCGATCGCTCCGGATGCCCCGGCCAGGATGTCAGCGCGGATTTTCGCCGGGTCCTCGCTCCTGGGATTGTCATCGGTGACGATCACCACGTCGGCCAGCCGAATCGCGACTTCGCCCATCGCCGCTCTCTTGCCCTGGTCGCGGTCGCCGCCGGCTCCGAACACGATGATCAGTCTTCCCTCCACATGCGGTCGCAGTGCCTCGATCGCGGCTTCGAGCGCGTCCGGTGTGTGCGCATAATCGACATAGACCGGCGACCCTGCGCGGCTGATCACCGCCCGCTCGAGCCGTCCGCGAACGGGCGACACGCGCCCCATCGCCGAGAAGACCGCGCGCCACTCGCCGCCGGTCGCCAGCACCAGCGCGGCCGCAGTCATCACGTTGGCAGCCTGGTAGGCGCCGATCAGCGGAATCGCGAACCGATACTGCTTGCCGTCATGCTCCAGCACCAGCGCCTGCCCGAGCGGACTGGAACTCTGCTCGACGAGGCGCAGGCTTTGTCCCTTGCGCCCCACCGTCATCACCTCGAGCCCGCGCCGCTTCGCCCGGGCGATCACCTCGTCCGACCTAGCGTCGTCGGTCCAAACGACCGCCGTCCGCCCCGGCTCGATGATCTCGTCGAACAGCCGCATCTTGGCTTCGAAATAGGCATTCATCGATGGATGATAGTCGAGGTGGTCGCGACTGAAGTTGGTGAAGGCAGCGGCGGCCAGCGGCACCCCTTCGGCACGATACTGGTCGAGCCCGTGCGACGAGGCCTCGTAGGCGGCGTGGCTGATCCCCATCCGCTTCAGCCCGGCCATGTTGCTGAGGAAGGTGACGATGTCGGGAGTCGTCAGCCCGGTCTTCACCTGGTCGTCGGACGTGGTGACTCCAAGCGTCCCGATCGAGGCCGAGCGGTGGCCGAGCATCCGCCACATCTGGCGGGTCATCTCGACGGTCGAGGTCTTGCCGTTGGTGCCGGTCACCGCGACCACGGTGTCCGGGTAGGGAGCGAAATATTGCGACGCCATTTGCGCGAACAGCCGCCGCGGCTGCGCGTCGCTTAGGTGAACCGCGCCTTCGACCGTCGTTTCAGGCAAAGCGACCACCGCCACAGCGCCTTTGCAGACCGCGGCTGGAATGAAGTCCTCGCCGTTGAACAGCGCGCCCCGGAACGCTCCGAAGACGTTGCCCCTGGTCACGTTGCGGTGATCGATGGCGAAGCCGGTCACTTGCGAATCGCTATCGACGTCGGCGAGGTCGCGCAGGCGCATCGCGATTATTTGTCCTCTTGGACGTACGGAAGCACCTCGGACATGTCCGGCTCGCGGTTCATGTTCGGGGCGACGCCGAGCATCGGCGCGATCCGGCTCACGGTCTTGCTGACCACCGGAGCGACGTTCCAGCCGGCGGTCGTGAACCCGTAGGTTTCGGGGGTCGCTTTTGGTTCGTCGAGCATCACCACTATGACATAGCGCGGGTCGTCCATCGGGAACACACCGGCGAAGCTGGTGATGTTGATCGACTGGCTATAGCGGCCGTTGATCACTTTCTGTGCGGTCCCGGTCTTGCCGCCGACCCGATAGCCCGGCGCATTCGCGTTCTTGCCGGTGCCCTTCATCACAACCAGCCGCAGAAGCGCTCTCATGCGGTAGCTGGTGTCGGCGGTGAACACGCGCCGTCCGGGCGCAAGCGGGTGGTTGGGACCGATCTTCAGGATCGTCGGCGGGTGGTAGATGCCGCCGTCGAACAAGGTCGCATAGCCCATCGCAAGTTGCAGCGGAGCGACCGCGATCCCCTGGCCGAAGCCGACGGTCATCGTCTCGAACGGCCCCCAGGTCGAAGGGGTCAGCGCCCGCCCCCGTTCCTTCAATTCGATCTCGACCCGGTCGAGGAAGCCCATCTTCTTGAGGAACGCTTGCTGCCTGGCGGCGCCGACCTGGTCGGCCATCTGCGCCATTCCGATGTTCGAGCTTTCCATCATGATCTCGGCGACCGAGCAGCGGCGGCCGAACGGGTGCGTGTCGTGGATGATGTGCCCGTAGGCCGGCAGCGCGTCGGGGCAATTGTACATCTGGCCGGGCCCCGAAACGACGCCCGAGTCCATCGCCATCGCCAGAGTGAACGGCTTGAAGGTCGATCCGAGCTCGTAAACGCCCAGAGTCGCCCGGTTGAACATCTGGTCCGGGGTGATGTTGCCCGGCGCGTTGGGGTTCATCGCCGGGAGCGAGGTCATCGCCAGGACTTCGCCGGTGTGGACGTCCATGACCACGCCCGCGGCGCCGATCGCCGAAAAGTGGGTCATCGCGTCCTGCAGCTCGTGCTCGAGCGCCTGCTGGACCGACATCGAAATCGACAGCTGGACCGGCTGCCCGCGCAACGCCGGATCGGACAGGGCTTTGTCGAACGCGCGCTCGGCCCCATAGGCGCCGTGGCCGTCGATATTGGTGAACCCGATCACATGGGCGGCGAGATAGGTCTGCGGGTACAGCCGCTCGGGCTCACGGCCGAGCGCGATCCCGGGCTCGCCGAGCGCATTCACCGCTTCGACCAGGTCGGGAGCGGCGCGCCTGCGCAAATAGAAGAAGTTCTTCCCCGACCGAAGCATTGCGAAATATTCGGCTTCGCTCTTCTCGGGCATCAGCTGCGCCAGAGTGCGAGCGAGCTGGAGCTTGTCGCCGATCACCTTGTTGGGGTGGAGGCCGATGCTCCACGCGTCGATCGTGCGCGCGAGTGGCTGGCCGTCGCGATCGACGAGGTCGCCACGCTCGGGAACGTAGGCCGCGACTCCCGGCCGGCTCCCGGCATGGTCGCCGAACGCCGCAAGATAGAGGATCCTGAGCACGATCAGAGCGACGACGCCGGCATAGACCAGCATCCCCAGCATCAGGCGCTGGTGCATGACCGAGAGAATCCGCCGGCGCTGTCCGACAAGCCGAAGCCGCTCGGGGCGAGGGGCGACGAGGGCTGCGGTGGGGGCGTTCATCGATCCGCGCGCGTTCCCTTGGCTGTGGACTTGCCCGACGCAAGCGGCGCGAGCGGATCGACCTTGGCGGTGCGCACCGGCCTTGTCACCGGCCTCGTTTCGGGCCCGGCGGCCTTTTCCCCAGTTTTCTTGACCGAGATGTGGTCGGCGGCTGCGACCGCCTTTCGCGGCTGCGCGTTGGACGGCTCCGCCTTGGCTGGCGCGGCCGGCTTACCGGCAAGGATCTGGCGTTGCTCCACCTTCAGGCTGGCGGTGTGAAGGAGCTCGGTGGCGGGCGCTGCCGCAACGTCCGGATCGCGATCCTGCGCGAGCGGCTGGCTGGGCGGCGGCGCCGGCGCGGTCGCGAGCACAACAGGCGCCTCGACCTCCGGCTTGCGCTCGGGCCTGACCAGCCTGGCGAGCTGGAACTTGTCGCCGAGGATCTGGCTCGCCGCCGGAGCCGACAGGTCGAGCGCGCTCGCGTTCCACCGCTCCAGCTGGGTGAGCCGGGAGCGGGTCCCGACCTCGGTCTGGAGCAGCCGGATGTCGGTCTGGGTCGCGACGATGCTGGTCTCGACGGTCTCGAGCGCCGCGCGTTCCGAAGCGACCCGGAGCGAGACGAGGTAGCACCCGAGCGCCGCTCCAGCCACGGCGCTCGCCATGAACACGGAATGGAAGCTTCGGACGCTCATTTCCTGTCTCCTTTGAGGGGTCTGGACGGGGCCGAGGTCCGGGTCGCGCTCCTCAGCCGCGCCGAGCGCGCCCGCGGATTGCTGGCCAGCTCGCGCTCCGACGGGGAAACCGGCTTAGCGACCCGCTCGAACGTGGGCTCGTTCGGATCGGCAAGCTCGGGTCGGTGGCGCGAACCGGCCGGCGTTCCCCCGCTTCGGTCGCGGAAGAAGCGCTTCACGATTCGGTCCTCGAGGCTGTGGAAGGTGACGACCGCAAGGCGTCCGCCGGGGCGCAGTGAACGCTCGGCCGCCACCAACCCCTGTTCGAGCTCGTCGAGCTCGGAATTGAGATGGATCCGGATTGCCTGGAAGGTGCGCGTGGCCGGATCGCTCTTCTGCCCGGCGCGATAGCCCAGCGCCCGGCGAACGATCGCCGCAAGCTCGCCCGTCCGTTCGATCGGACGGGCAGCGACGATCGCCCTGGCAATGGTCCGCGCGCGGGGTTCCTCGCCGTATTCGCGGACTATGCGGGCAATTTCCGCTTCATCGGCCTGGTTGAGGAACTCCGCCGCGGTCGGCCCGCTTTGGTCCATTCGCATGTCGAGCGGCCCATCGGCGGAAAAGGCAAAGCCGCGGTCCGCGCGGTCGAGCTGCATCGAGCTGACCCCGATATCGAGGGCGATCGCGTCGACCGCGTCGATCCCGCGCTCGGCGAGCACCCGGTCCATCTGGCTGAAGCGCTCTTCGACCAGGTCCAGGCGCGGGTCAGGGACGAGTGATCGGCCTTCCGCGATCGCATCCGGATCGCGGTCGAAACCGATCACCCGTCCCACCCCCACCGCAAGCATTGCGCGGGTGTAGCCACCCGCTCCGAAGGTGCCGTCGACGACGGTGTCGCCAGGCTGCAGGGCAAGCGCGTCGATCGCTTCGTCGAGGAGAACCGGCGTGTGCTGGGCGCGCGCGCTCACGCCTTCAGCCCCCGCTCTTCCAGCCGGAACCGGGCGATGTCCTTCATGTCCTCGGGGATTTTCGGCTCGGCCAGGAACAGCTTCGGGTTCCAGATCTGGAACGTCTCGCCGGCGCCGAGGAAGAGGGCGAGATCGCCGATCTCGCCCTTCCGGCGCATCATCGGGGGAAGGACAATGCGGCCGGACGTGTCGTAGGGCACTTCCTCGGTAGCGGCGAAAGCGATCAGGTTGCGCTGCTGGTATTCGAGGGCGGAGTCGGCATCGCCCTCCTGCTTTTCGAACAAGCGTTCGAGCTTGGCGTGCTTGAGCGCCGCGTAAGCCGGGTCGTAGGCGCTCAGCGCCGGGAAAGCTTCGTGCTTGGCAAGAGTGATGGTGCGGGCGTCGCCGCGCCGCTCGATGACCGAGCGCAGGAAGGCGGGCACGGAAACGCGACCCTTCGCGTCCACCGCGTTCAAAGCACTGCCCTGAAACAGATGCTCAAGCGCCACGTCCATCCCCTTCGCAGCGCAAAGCTTTCCCGTTCGCGGGCGCGCGGCATCGCCGCCGGTCCCGCGCCGGATTCACCAATGAGGGTTTAGCCCCGCGCTACAGCCGATGTTGGTAACTCACCCCGGCGCGGGATACAATGGATTTTCATGCCACCAAGCGGGATTCTATGCCGACGCTTGGATTTTCGCGACTTTTTTGCCTCAGTTTCGCGCCTTGTTCACTCCCTGTTCCCTCTTTCCCGGGCTGTGGATAAGTCTGTGCGCAAGGCGTCGCGCCGCGAATCAGCGCTCGAGCCGGCCCAGCTCGCGAAGCAACAGATCGAGATTCGGCGATCGCGAATCGGCGGTGGCGATGAAGTCGGCATCGGCGATCACCGTCGCCTCGCCCGCGCCGACCCGGCAACGGGCGACGAAGCCGCTCTCGACGCGGCAATTGCCGTCCGTCGCGACCAGCTCGCCGGGCGCGGCGGTGCGGATGTCCATCTTGCCGATCCGCACGGTCGTTGCGCCCGGCGTCTCCGGCGCATCGAGCCGAAGCCCCCAATGGCCAAGAAGGCCGGTGTCGGCAAAAGCCAGCGGCGGGCGAAGCACGCTCCCGAGCGGCCGCTTGCTCGGCCATTCGAGCGCCGGATCGGCGAGGAGGAGCACGTGCCCGCCGCCGCGAACCCAGGCGTCGAGCTCGACCAGCACCTCGGCTGGCTGCGCCTGCGGCTGCGCCATCAGCAGCAGGCGGTGGGAGTCGAGGCTGGCGCGGTCGGCAAGGCTGATGGGCACCAGCCTGTAGCGCGATCTCAGCGCAGCCAGCACCGGCAGCGGCCGGGCTTCCAGAGTCAGCTCTTCGGGAAAGAGGATCGGAAGGCTCGTCAGCAACACAAGCTGCGGCCGTTCGCCCGCCGGGCGTGGCGGCAGGCTCGTGCCGGGCCCTTCCATCGCCACCGCTGCGATAATCGCGGCGACGATCAGCACCACGCCGAGAGCGCCTGCAGCCATTCGCCGCCGGGCTTGTCCCGTCACTTCGACTGGTTGGTGTTGTTCCGTTCCGTGTCGGAGGTTTCCGGACCCGGTGCGACTCCGAGCTCGGCCAACGGCTCCTTGGGCTGGTTCGCCGATTCGTTGGCGGTCGCGGCAACATTTTCGTCGCGGCCCGAATGGCTGATGATGCTTCCCAGCAGAACGAACAGGAAAACCACCGCCAGGCTTGTCAGGCCGATCCGAACCCGCTGGGCGGTCGTTTGAGCGAGGTGCGGCACCGGGCGAAGCTATGGCTGCCTTGGACGATATGCAAGCGACCGCGGCATCGACGAAGGCATGCGCCACTTCGACGCAGTGCGTGTCTCGCCCTTGACGAAGCGCCGCCGAAACGCGAAGCGCCGCCTATGACTCGCACCCCGCTTCTGCTCGTCCTTGCCGCAACCGCTGCGCTCGCCGGCTGCAACAAGGAAAATCACACCATCGTTGCCGGCCCCGAGGGCGACGAAGGCAACGCCCCGGCAACGAACGAGGCGGTAACCCTTCCGCCATCGATCGCGTCCAGCAACATCTACCGCTGCAAGGACAACAGCGTCGTCTACATCGACTGGCTGTCCGACAATAAGTCGGCCAACTTCCGCACCAGGCAGGACGCGACCCCGATCGCGCTCACCGCTCCGGAACCCGGCAAGGCGATGGTCGCAGACGGCTATTCGCTGAGCGGCGCGCCCGGCGGCAAGACGGTCACCCTCGAGCGTCCGGGCAAGGGCTCGCAGGCCTGCACCGCCTGACCGCTTCATATCGATTGAATTCGAGAACCCCCGGCCTGCCGCCGGGGGTTTTCTTTTGGGCTTCTTGACTCGCCTAAATCCCGCCGCACAGTTGCCGACGAGGGGGACGGGTATGCGGATCGACAAGCGGACTTTCATGAAGGGCGCGGTTGCGTTCGGCGCGTCGGGAGCGTTGGGCGGACGGGCACTCGCGCAGCTCGCGCCGGCGCTGTCGCCGAAGCAGCGGGCGATGGGCGCCATAGAAGATTATGCCGACGCGCACCGACGCTGGTTCGGATTGCCCGGCATGACTCTGAGCGTCACCAGCCCAAGCGGCTTTTCATCAGTGGTGAACACAGGTTTCGCCAACCTGGAATCCCAGGCCCCGATCACCGCCGATACGCTGTTCCAGATCGGCTCGATCAGCAAGTCGCTGACCGCAGCCTTGCTTCACCAGTTCGTGTCGGAGGGGCGGCTGAAGCTCTCCGACAGGATCGCCGCCATCCTTCCGGGCACACCTTTGCCCGCCTCGAGCCCGATCGAGGTCCAGCATCTGCTCGACCATGTCGCGGGAATTCCCGGCGATGCGCCCCTGTCCGTCCGAGGTGGGCTGTGGACCGCCTATGCGCCGGGCAAGCACTGGCTCTATTCGAACACCGGCTATGAGCTCCTCGGCCATCTTGCCGAGCGAGTCGGCGGCAAGCCGCTCGACCGGTTGCTCGCCGAGCGTCTCTTCAACCCGCTCGGAATGGTTCGCACTCGCGGCGCTCTGAAGTCGGCAGACCGCCTGCTCTATGCGCAGGGCTATGAACCGTCCGATCTCTCCATCCCTTTCATTCGCGGATCGGCGCTGAGGCCCGCAGCCTGGGTGGATTCGACCTCCGCCGCGGGAAGCACGGCATCGACCGCCGCCGACATGATGCGCTACCTTCAGGGGCTGGCGGAAGCGGCGCGGGGCAGCGGCGGCATGGGACTCGGCTCGAAGGCGGGTCTCGCCTGGATCAGCCACAGCGTTTCGAGCGGCTCCCCCGATATGGCCTACGGCAACGGCCTGATGCACGTCGAGGACATGGGACGGCGCTATCTGCACCACACCGGCGGAATGGTCTCGTTCAGCTCCTCTTTTCATGTCGATGTCGCGAGCGGAATCGGCGCCTTCGCAAGCACCAACCTCAGCGCCTTTCCCGAATACAGGCCGCGCAAGGTCACCCTGTTCGCGGTCCAGGCCCTCGCCGCCGCGGAAGCAGGCCAGCGGATTCCCGACCCGCCCCCGCTGGAAAGCCCGCTCAAACAGCCGGGCGATTATGCCGGCCGCTATTCCGGCGGCTCGCGCTCGTTCGAAGTCCGCTCGGGCTCGCGCCTGACCATCGTCTCGAACGGCACCGAAGCCGCGCTGGAGCCGAACGGCGACGATCTGTTCGCGACCCTGCATCCCGACTTCCGCAACTTCCGGATTGGCTTTGCGCGCTCCGGGAAGGCAATCGTGGGAGCCGAATGGGGACCGGACAGCTTTGTCCGCGACGGCGCCGCGATGCACGTTCCGCCGAGCAATCCGGCGCTCGCGCGGCTGGCCGGGACCTACGTCAACGACAGCCCCTGGTTGGGAGCGACCGTCATCGTCGAGCGCGGCGGGAAGCTGTGGGGCGGGACCGAGACTCCGCTGACGCCGATCGGGAAGAACCTGTGGCGCGTCGGTAAGGAGGCCTGGTCGCCCGAGCGTGCATCCTTCGCCAATGTCATGAACGGCAAGCCGCAGACGTTCATTTACTCGGGCGTGGAGTTCGCACGGCAGGACGTCTGAGCCAGCCTAGCCCCAGCCCGCCTGGGCGGCTATTGGGCCGCGCATGGACGTTCTCGAAGCCTCACGAATCACACCCGAAATCGTCGCCGAGCACGGGCTCAGCGACGAGGAATATGGCCGAATCCTCAAGGCCCTCGGCCGCGAGCCGAACCTTCTGGAGCTCGGCATCTTTTCGGTGATGTGGTCGGAGCATTGCTCGTACAAGAGCTCGCGGGTTCACCTGAAGACGCTTCCGACGGAGGCGCCCTGGGTAATCTGCGGCCCGGGCGAGAATGCGGGCGTCATCGACATCGGCGACGGCGATGCCGCCATCTTCAAGATGGAGAGCCACAACCACCCCTCCTACATCGAGCCCTACCAGGGCGCGGCGACCGGAGTCGGCGGCATCCTTCGCGACGTGTTCACGATGGGCGCCCGCCCGGTCGCCAATCTGGACGCGCTCCGCTTCGGCTCGCCCGACCATCCCAGGACTCAGCATCTCGTCGCCGGAGTCGTCCACGGCATCGGCGGCTACGGCAATTGCGTCGGAGTTCCGACCGTCGGCGGCGAGGTCAATTTCGACGCCAGCTACAACGGCAACATCCTCGTCAACGCGATGACCGTCGGAGTCGCGAAGACCGACAAGATTTTCTACTCGGCCGCCGCCGGTGTCGGCAATCCGGTCGTCTATGTCGGCTCGAAGACCGGCCGCGACGGGATCCACGGCGCGACCATGGCCAGCGCCGACTTCTCCGAAGATTCGGAGGAAAAGCGCCCCACCGTCCAGGTCGGCGATCCCTTCACCGAAAAGCTGCTGATCGAAGCCTGCCTGGAGCTGATGGCGTCGGACGCGATCGTCGCCATCCAGGACATGGGCGCGGCCGGCCTAACCTCGTCCTCGGTCGAGATGGCGAGCAAGGGCGGCGTCGGGATCCGGCTCGACATGAACAAGGTGCCGGTCCGCGAAACGGGAATGACGCCCTACGAGATGATGCTTTCCGAAAGCCAGGAACGCATGCTGATGGTGCTCAAGCCCGGCCGCCAGGCGATGGCGGAGGCGATCTTCAGGAAGTGGGAGCTCGACTTCGCGGTGATCGGCACCGTCACCGACACCGGGCGGATGGTGCTGGAGTGGAACGGCGAGACGGTGGCCGACATCCCGCTCGACCCGCTGGCGGACGAGGCACCCTGCTACGAGCGGCCCTACGCGATCCCCAAGGCCCCGGAGCCGCTGAGCGATGTTCCCCAAGGCACTGATATCGCCGCCGACCTCCTGACGCTGATCGGCTCGCCCAACCTGGCGTCGCGCCGCTGGGTTTGGGAGCAGTACGACCAGACCGTCGGCGCCGACACCGTCCAGACCCCGGGCGGCGATGCCGCGGTCGTTCGGGTCCACGGCAGCAGGAAAGCGCTGGCGATGACGACCGACGTCACTCCGCGTTATTGCCATGCCGACCCGGTCGAAGGCGGCAAGCAGGCGGTCGCCGAAGTCTATCGCAACCTCTCCGCCGTCGGCGCCAGGCCGCTGGCCATCACCAACTGCCTGAACTTCGGCAATCCGCAGCGCCCCGAGATCATGGGGCAGCTGGTCGGTTGCATCGAAGGCATCGCCGAAGCCTGCCGGGCGCTCGATTTCCCGGTCGTCTCCGGCAACGTCTCGCTCTACAACGAAACCAAGGCCGACGACGGCTCCAGCCTCGCCATCCTCCCCACCCCCGCCATCGGCGGCGTCGGCCTGCTCGACGACTGGTCGAAGATGATGACCCTGGGCTTCAAGGCACCGGGCGAGCACATCGTCCTGATCGGCCATACCAAGGGCCATGTCGGCCAGTCGCTGTGGCTGGAGGTCTGCCACGGCCGCCGCGAGGGCCCGCCGCCGCCGGTCGACCTGGCGGCCGAGCACCGCGCCGGCGAGTGCATCCGCAGCCTCATTGCCAGCGGGCTCGTCAGCGCCGTCCACGACTGCTCCGATGGCGGCGCGGCAATCGCCGTCGCCGAAATGGCGCTGGCCGGGAACATCGGCCTCGAGATGACCCTCGTCGAGGAAATCGCCAATCCCGCGGCGATCCTGTTCGGCGAGGACCAGGGCCGCTTAGTCGTCACCACCGGCGACCCGGACTCGGTCCGCTCCGCCGCCAACGCCGCCCAGCTGTTCGCCGTCCCGATCGGCATTACCGGCGGCGATTGCATCACCTTCGATCTGGTCGGTCGCGGCGGCCGCCAGTCCGTCACCCTCGCTGCGCTGCGCGCCGCATTCGAAGGCTTCTTTCCGCGCCTGATGGGCGAGGACGCCGCTCTGGCATAAGAGCGCCCCTCGGCCGCATTGCGAATCCAGTTGCAAATGGTTCGCATTATCGAGTAACACCGGCCGCGATGATCCTCTGCGTCTGCAATGCCATCAGCGAAAACGAGGTTCGCGACCTTGCCCGGGCGGGCGCACGCACGCCCGAGGAGGCGTACGAGAAACTCGGCTGCGAGCCGCAGTGCTGCAGCTGCCTCTGCTATGCGCAGGACCTGATGGATGACGAACGAGGCAAGCGCCCTCCCCTCCGCGCCGTCGCCTGACTTGACCTCCGCTCCCGCTGCGGCGCATGGCGGCCCGGCGACGCGAGGAGAGCGGGAATGAAGGGCGACCCCAAGGTCATCGAATTCCTCAACGAGACGCTCAAGAACGAGCTCACCGCCACCAATCAATATTGGCTGCATTACCGGCTTCTCGACAACAAGGGCGTCAACAAACTCGCCGGTTTCGAGCGATCGGAATCGATCGACGAGATGAAGCACGCCGACAAGCTCGCCGAGCGGATTCTCTATCTCGACGGCCTTCCCAATTTCCAGATGCTTGGGCGGCTGAGGATCGGCGAAACGGTCGAGGAAATCCTCCACGCCGATTACGAGCTGGAGGTCGAGGCTGTCGCCCAGCTGAAGGAAGCGATCGCCCATTGCGAGAAGGTCCGCGACTATGGCAGCCGCGACCTGTTCAGCGAAATCCTGGACAATGAGGAAGAGCATATCGACACGCTCGAGAAGCAGTTCGAGCTGATCGGGCAGATCGGGATCCAGAACTATATCCAGCTCCAGTCGGAACACGCGGAGGATTAGGCCGAGTCCAGGGGGCTGAACGATGGCCACAACTGCACCCGACCGAATCCTCACTCTCGATGTCATCCGCGGGGTCGCGGTGATGGGCATATTCTCCGTCAACGTCATCGGCTTCGCGATGATCGAATCCGCTTATTTCAACCCGGCCGCTTTTGGCGGGCACACGGGCGCGAACCTCGCGCTCTGGGCCGCCAACATGGTCGCAATCGACGGCAAGATGCGAACCCTATTCTCGATGCTGTTCGGCGCCTCGATGCTGCTGGTCATCGAGCGCGCCGAGCGCAGCGGCCGATCGGGTTGGTGGACCCACTGCCGGCGGATGGTCGTCCTGCTCGGTTTCGGGCTGCTTCATTATTATTTCGTCTGGTTCGGCGACATCCTGACGCTCTATGCGGCGAGCGGCCTCGTCGCCTTCCTGTTCAGGCGAATGGCGCCCGCGAAGCTCCTCGCGGCCGGTGCCGCGCTCGTCATCGCCAACATGGTCCTGTTCGGGCTGTTTCTCCACGGCCAGTATCTGGCCGACCTCGCCGCCCACGCACCGGGCGCGAGCGCCAGGGCAATTCGCCAATGGAACGAGGGGCTCGGAACCCTCTACCCGTCAGCCGCCGAGATTGCGAAAGACAAGGCGCTTCACCTCGGCAGTTATCCCGATTTCGTCCGCGACAATCTTGCCGACTGGAACAGCGTGTTCGGCAACACCCTGCCGTTGATGATGGACACGGTTGGGCTGATGCTGATCGGGATGGCCGGCTTCAAGTCGGGTTTCCTCACCGGCGAGTGGGCGGATTCGCGCTACCGCCGACTCGCCGTCACGACGATCGCGCTCGGCGCGACTGCGGGGGCGGCGACCGTCGCCTACGACATTGGCTCGCATTTCTACATCGTCGGCATCATGAGCGCCTTCATCGTCGCGGAGGCGCCGTTCATGACCATCATGGCGGCCGGCTATGCGGCGCTGATCATCCTGCTGTCGCGCGGCAACGGCGATCTTGCCCAGCGCATCGCCGCCGCCGGCCGCTGCGCCTTCACCAATTATCTCGGCACCAGCATCGTCGCCATCCTGGTCTACTACGGCTGGGGCCTTGGACTCTACGGGAGCGTCTCGCGCTGGCAGGCGTGGCTGCTTGCGCCGCTGGTGTGGATAGCGATGCTGTTGTGGTCGAAGCCGTGGCTCGAGCGCTTCCACTACGGCCCGTTCGAATGGGCCTGGCGCAGCCTGTCGCGGTGGAAGCTTCAGCCGATGCGCAGGCGGTTCGACATCGCCGCCGTCCTCGCCGGCTAGATCCGGCCGAAATCCTGGTTGCCGGCCTTGCGGCCGAAGCCGGCAGCGGCGGGTCGGGTCCGCGCCATCAGCGGGTTGGTCGCCTTGTCGAACAGCTCCACGGTGCGCTCGAACGTCTGCCTGAGTTCGACGACGTCCTTCACCAGCTCGTCGGGAAAGCGATGGCTCTCGACGCAGAAGCGCGCGGTCGATTCGATCCGTTCGGCGATCTTGGCCAGCGGCTCGGCACCGAGCTGGCGGGCTTCGCCCTTGAGCGTATGGGCGGGAATCACGAGACCGGGCGTGTTCTGCTCGCGCATCGCCAGCTCGAGCTGGCCGAGCGACTTCACCCCGTCCTCCCGGAAATAGCCGAGGATCCGGATGAAGCCGGGCCCGAGCTCCAGCCGGCTTTTTTCAAAATGCACCCAGTCGACGAGGTCCTGGTCGTCGTTCACCAAATTCTCCTCGCGCCCGTGGTTGGGCAGTGGTTCCACGTCCCCCGCTACGAGGAAAAACGTAAAATTTCGTTTATCGCGACCTGTCGAAGGGGTTTTTCGGCGACCGCACCGTCAAGCGGAGGGGCACCGGGCCTAGCCCCAGGTCGCGCCGCATCGAATTGAGAAGATAGCGCCGATAGCTTTCCGGAAGCTCGCCGACTCGAGTGCCGAACAGGACGAAGCTCGGCGGCCGCGACTTCACCTGCGTGATGTAGCGCAGCTTGATCCTTTTTCCTCCGGGCGCGGGCGGCGGGTTGGCTTCGACCGCCGTTTCGAACCAGCGGTTGAGCTCGCCGGTGCCGATCCGCCGCGACCATTGCTCGCGAAGCTCGAAAGCGGCGCCCAGAAGCTGGTCGATCCCCTTCCCCGTCTTTGCCGACACGGTCAGCACCGGGACCGCCTTGATCTGCGCCAGCCCTTCTTCGAGCGCGGCCTTGATTCCGTTGAACAAGGCCGAGGCATTTTCAGCCACGTCCCACTTGTTGACGGCAATGATCAGGCCGCGGCCTTCCTCGATCACCAGATCGGCGATTCGAAGGTCCTGCGCCTCCAGACCGCGCGTGGCGTCGAGAAGCAGGATCACCACCTCGGCATGCTCCAGCGCCCGACGCGCGTCGGCGCCCGATAGCTTTTCCAGCTTGTCGGTGATCTTCGCCCGCTTCCTCAAACCGGCGGTATCGACGATCCGCACCGGCTTTCCCTGCCATTCCCAGTCCAGCGTGATCGAATCGCGCGTAATGCCGGCTTCCGGCCCGGTGATCAGCCGCTCCTCGCCAAGCATCCGGTTGACGAGCGTCGACTTGCCCGAGTTCGGCCGGCCGACGATCGCCAGCTTCAGCGCGGCTTGCTCCTCTTCTTCGGGGAGAGGTGATAGCCCGTCGGCGCTGAGCGCGGAGACTTCTTCCTTCTCCACCAGCGGCCGCAACGCCTCGAACAGGTCGACCACGCCTTCGCCATGCTCGGCGCTGAGCGGCACCGGATCGCCAAGCCCGAGGCGGTACGCGTCGAGGACTCCCGCTTCGCCGGCGCGCGCTTCGGCCTTGTTAGCGACGATCACGACCGGCGTGTTTCCGGTGCGGAGCCAGCGCGCGATCTCGGCATCGAGCGGGGTGACTCCTTCGCGGGCGTCGATCAGGAACAAGGCGATATCGGCATCGCGCACCGCGGCCTCGGTCTGCGCGCGCATTCGGCCCGGAAGGCTCGCCGGATCCTCATCCTCATAGCCGGCGGTGTCGATCGCCCGGAATTCGAGCCCGAGCAAATGCGCCTCGCCCTCGCGGCGGTCGCGGGTCACGCCCGGCAGGTCGTCGACAAGCGCCAGCTTCTTGCCGACCAGCCTGTTGAACAGGGTCGATTTGCCGACGTTCGGTCGGCCGACGATTGCGACGATTGGAAGCGGCATGGGGCCTCTCTAAGCCCGCGCCGCGAGCCGTCCAGTCCTAGCGAAAGGCGTGAAGGCGTCCGCTGTCGTCGAGCACGTAGAGCGTGTTGTCGGCAACCACGGGCGGAAGGCTGATGCTCGGCTTGACGCTGGTCCGCCCCTCGACCGCCCCGCTATCCGGATTGACGAAGGTGATCGCGCCATTTGTGCTGGTGACGATCAGCCGCCCGCCCGCGAGGATCGGGCCGGAATAGTTGATCGGCCCGTTCTTGCTCTTGGCATTGCGGAACTCGGGCAGCTGCGTGATCCAGCGCACCTTGCCGTTGTTCCTGGCGATCGCCATCAGCTTGGCGTCGCTTGTGACCACAAACACCCAGTCGCCCGCCACCCATGGCGTGGAGATCCCGGCCAGGTTGAGCTCCCACATGCGCTGGCCGGTGATGAGCTCCATCCCGACCATCCGGCCGCCCTGGCCGATCGCGATCACCTGGCCATTGTCGATCACCGGGTCGGCGTCGATGTCGGACAGCGAGGAAACGCTGGTTCGGATGCTGGTCCGGGCGAGCGCGTCCTGCCACACGACCCGGCCATTCTCGTAGCGATAGGCGTTGAGCTCGCCCGACGAGAAGCCGGCGACGATCGTGCCCTGCGCATAGGCCGGCGAAGCGACCCCGAAGATGCCGGCGATTTCGAGCGCGGCCGCGGCGCTCCAGTTGGTCGAGCCGTCCTCCAGCTTGAGCGAGTAGATCTGGTTGTCCTGGCTCATCACGTACACGGCGTCGCCGGCCACGGTGGGCGAGCCGCGAAGCGGGCCGCCCGGCCGCACCTGCCAGGCAATGCCGCCGTTGCTGGCGTCGAGAGCGGCGACGAAACCGAGACCGTTGGTGGCGTAGATCCGGCCGTTGTTGAACGCGAGGCCGCCGCCGAACAGCGCCGATTCATTGCCCTTCTCGGTCCCGAACTGCGTGCGCCACAGAGGCGCCCCAGTTTTCGCGTCGAAAGCCCGGACGGTCGCCAGAGTGTCGATGGTATAGATCCGTCCGTCGGCGACGACCGGCGCCGCAGCGAGCCGGGCTGCGAGCGAGGTTCCCTGGCCGATCGACACTTCCCAGGCCTGCGCGAGCGATGCCCCGAGCGCGACGTGGCCCATGACCTTGGATGCGTTGCCGCCCGACTGGCTCCACGCCGGGTTCACGATCGGCGCCGGAAGGCTCATCGGAAGCGCCGCGGTCGCGGGATCGACGGTAACGTCGCTTTCGGCGGCAAGCACCGCAATGCGTTCGCCGAGCACCGGAGTCGACGCTTTCTTGTGGCCGAAGACCCCGCAGCCGCCGGCGGCGATGGCCGCCGCGACAATGATCCCAAACCTCAACTGCCTGACGTTCATTCGCTGCTTCCTGGCTGAGCGGGTTGTGCGGCGCTGGCGTCGACGCCGAGCGTTCCCGCGATCTGGACGGCCCTGCCGCGGATCGTTTCCGGAACCTGCTTGTCCCCGGCAATGGCAGCGAACAGCCGACCCGCCTGTTCGGTGTGGCCCTGCTTGATATAGGCCATGGCGGTGAGCTCGCCGGCCGACCCGAACCACGGATTCCCCGGCTTGGTCATCGGCTCGAGCCGCGAGATCACCTCTTCGGGCTTGAGCTTGTCGAACTCGAGCGTCGTCGCCCTGACGAGCGCGAGATTGCGGTATGGCTCAGGAATACCCTTGTCCGCGGAAATCGCTCGATATTTGGCAAGCGCGGTGTCGCGGTCGTTGGAGTCGAGGGCGATCGCCGCTTCGGTCAGCAGCGCCAGCGAACGGACGACGTCGCTGTCCGCTTTCTCGAGCGGCTGGAGCCGCTTCTTGGCGACGTCGATCTTGCCGGCACCGATATTGTTATAGATCGACATCAACTCCTCGGACTGCGCCGTGGCTTTCTCCTGCTGCTTGTTCTGCCAGTAGAGATAGCCTCCGACGGCAACGACGAAGAGCACGACCGCGGCGATCAGCCACGAACCGTATCGTTTCGCGAATTGCTCCATCCGGTCCCGGCGAAGGTCCTCGTCGACCTCGCGCAGGAATGCCTCGTCGGGAGTATCGGGAGTTAGAGCCAAAGCCAGCCTCGAGCAGGAAAACGGATGGAATCTACGGCCGCTTCCTTCCCCCAGGGCAGATGAACGGAAGCTGGCGGCGCATCGTCTAGCGGCTCTCAAGCCAAAGGCAAAGGGGTCAGGCCGGAGCCGGCGCCAGAAGCGCATTTCGACAATCGCGGCAGTGTGATAGCGTAGCTTCCGGGCGCCGCTCCCGATCGCGGCCTGAGGGGGCATTATGGCAACGAAGGTCGCACCTCCACCAAAGGTGCCGCGCAAGCCTCGGCGCGAAGCGCTTCCGGACAGTCCCGATCCGATCGGGATCGCCATGGTCGCGGCGGTTTCCGGCAAGCCGATTCCGGACGTCGCGAAACGGGTGCTGGAGGAACAGGCCGAGCTAATCCACGCCCAGGTGGCCGAGCTGCGCTTGAAGCACGTCGGCGATATCGTGCGCGCAGTGCTGTGGGCGTTCCTTGCAGTCGGGGCGCTGGCAATCGTCATACTGCTCGGCGCGCTGGTTTATCACGCGGCGCGCTCGGATTCGCTCATTGTCGAAAGCTTCCGGGTACCTCCTGCCATGGAATCGCAGGGAATGAGCGGCGAAGTCGTCGCCAAGGAAGTGCTCGATAAAATTGCCGCGTTCGACCAGAGTACGCAATCGGCCCGAAGCGCGAGCAGCTACGACAATAATTGGGGCGATGACCTCAAGATCGACATCCCCAACACCGGCGCCACCGCCGACCAGGTGTGGAAGCTGCTTCGCGGCTGGCTCGGCAAGGAAACGCGCATTTCGGGCGAGGTGATCCAGACTAGCGATGGGCTTGCGTTGACCACCCGTGTCGGGAGCATGCCCGGGCAAAGATTTGTCAGCAGGACAAGCGATCTCGACTCGCTGGTAAGCCAAGGCGCGGTGGCGATCTACGAGAAGACGCAGCCGTACCGCTCGGCCCTTTACCTGCTCCGCAATGGCCGTGCGGCTGAAGGCCGCGCGCTCCTTCAGAAGCTTTCCGCAGACGCCTCTCCGCGCGAGCGCAAATGGGCATTCGTCGGCCTCGCTTGGGACGCGCGAAATGCGGGACACATGCACTACGCCAGCCAGCTGTATCGGCGGGCAATGGCAATCGACCCCAAAATGCTCAATGCGGTGGACGGCTTGGCGATCGCCGAATTCGCACTTGGGCATGAACAGTTGGCGGCTGACGTCGCTGCACCGTTCCTCAAGCTCCCCATCGGTAGCGAATATGACCCGACGAACGCCAAGGCCCTTCAGTGCAATGCCGAACAAAGCCTGGCGTTGTGGATTCGCGATCCGCTACTCGCCGACGCCGCGGCCGATTGCCTCGACGCAGCGCCCGATTATTCAGGCTCCGCTTCTTCGGCGCGCGCGACTGCGCAGATAGCGCGTCATGATTGGCAGCCCCTGGCGGCATATCGCGAGCCGGTGAACCCTGCAAATGAGGAAGTCGAAAGAGCCGAATCCGAGGCCGAGGCGCGCCTTTACGGGCAAATGGAACGGGGTCCGTCGCCGGCGCTCGCGCAGGCGCTGCAGGATTTTCGTGGGGCGGTCGCGGCGGAAATCGCGGATCCCATCTTCGGCCTTGGTTATCAGCAGTCGGAGCTAACCGACTATTGGCCACTCGAGGCGCAGGCGCTCGTCGAACTCGGTCGCACGGATGAAGCGGCGGCACTGATCGCGAAGACTCCGCTCGATTGCTACAATTGCGTCCGCACCCGCGGAATGGTCGTAGAAGCGCAGCGGAATGCCGCCGAAGCCCAGCGCTGGTTTGTGGAGGCAGTGCGCCAAGGGCCGCGCTTGCCGGTGGCGTATGTCGATTGGGGTCGGCTACTGATCCGCGCCCGCCACTTCGACGCGGCGATCCCGAAACTGGCGCTCGCGGCGCAGCTGTCACCCAATTGGGCAGACCCGCTCAAATATTGGGGAGACGTCCTGGCGGCGGAAGGAAAGCGCAGCGACGCGCTGGCGAAATATGGCGCTGCACTGAAGCTCGCGCCCGACTGGGAGGAGCTAAAGCAGGCGCGGGCCCGCCTGCGCCACGCGGCCTGATCTATTTGGGCCGGTAGGTCTGGTCCGGCGACGGGAAGGTTCGGGAGCGCACTTCGTCGGCATAGGTCTGCGCCGCCTTGCCGATCCGTTCCGCCATGTCGTCGTAGCGCTTCACGAATCTCGGCGTCCGTTCGAACAGGCCCAGCATGTCCTCGGTCACCAGCACCTGTCCGTCGCATTCGGCCGATGCGCCGATGCCGATCACCGGGACCGCGACTTCGCGGGAAATGCGGCTTGCGAGCGCCTCCATCACACCCTCGACGACCATGACGAAAGCGCCGGCTTCGGCGACCGCGCGCGCATCGGCGAGGATCTTCTCCGCCTCGATGTCCTCGCGGCCCCGAACCCCATAGCCGCCGAGCATGTTCACCGCCTGGGGCGTCAGGCCGACATGGCCGATCACCGGGATTCCGCGAAGCGTCAGGAAGGCGATCGTCTCGGCCATCGCCTCGCCGCCTTCCAGCTTCACCGCCGCGCAGCCGGTTTCCTTCATGATCCGCGACGCGCTGGCGAAAGCGAATTCGGGCGAGGGCTCGTAGCTTCCAAACGGCATGTCGACGCCGACCAGGGCGTGCCAGCTGCCGCGGACGACCGCCGCGCCGTGCGCGCACATCATGTCGAGCGTTACGGGGATCGTCGACGGAAGCCCGTAAATCACCTGGCCGAGGCTGTCGCCGACCAGCAGCATGTCGCAATAAGGGTCGAGCAATTGCGCCATTCGCATCGTGTACGCTGTGAGCATCACCAGCGGCTGCTCGGTCTTCCCGCCCGCCTTGCGCGCGCGGATCGACGGGACCGTCATCCGCTTGCCCGGAACCGGCGACGGCGTTGCCCGGCTGGTGCCGGTATCGATCGTGACCTTCGACATCGGCCGCGCTTCTAGGGCTGGCGGACGGGACAGCCAAGCCCGCGCGATGATCGTTTGACCGTAACCGGCGGAACTTTCCGCGATTAACAGCCGTCGAGCGGTTAAGTGCGGCGCGATCGACGCGCCGTGGATGGAAAAATTGGAGTTTGTCCGATGTTCGATCGCCAATTGGTGACCGACGTCGCGCTCGCGGCCCTGATCGCGTTTCCGGCCGTTCTGCCCGCGTCGCATGGCCCGAGAAGCGCAGCGATCCAGATCGCGCCGCCCGCCCCCGCTACGCCGATGGTCTTTGCCGCGAACGATGGACTTCGTTGGGGCGTCAGCGGCCGCTCCTGAAATAACGGCGTTAACCGCCTTTCCAGATCAGCCTCCGGCCGCCAACAGTTCGCCGATAACGGCGCAACAACGCGGAACCCCCTCCTTCGTCAACGGCTGATGCCGCCGCACCTCGGGTGCGTAACGAAAAGGATGAAGAATGATGATGCTGAAGCTGATTGCCGCAAGCGCCGCTCTGGCGCTCGGAGCGGGAGCGGCCGCCGCCAGCCAACCCGATTCCGGCCAAAGCGCGCCCCAAAGCGCGACTCCGGCAACGCCTGCGACCCCTTCACAGGGCGCAACTCCCGCCACTCCAGCCGATCCGTCCAGCGGTACCGCCGCAACCCCGGCGGATCCCGCGACTGCAGCCGATCCGGCAACTCCGGCCACGCCTTCGGCGCAATCCGGCGGAGACGACGCTTCCGCCACGGCAACGACGACCGAGCAGCCGCAAAAACCAGTCAGGAAATCGAAGAAGAAACCGCGTTGAACCTTCGGGCGCGCTTCGGCGCGCCCGCTTTTCCCCGGCGCTGGCCGCAGCGGAGGCGGGAATGCTGCTGATGTTCTAGCGGAGCCAGCCCCGCTGGTTCGAATGGCGAGCGAACCAGAAGATGGTCCAGCTGATCGCGGCGACGATGACTCCAAGGGCGATGTCGTTGGTCGTGACCAGGTCGCGAAGGCCGGGCGCGAGAAGCAGCCCGGCAAGCCAGGCGAGCATTGCGACGAGGCTAATCAGCGTCAGCGGCTGCGCCAGCCTTCGGCGGAGCACCAGCATCGCGCTTCCCGCGAGGCCGGCGAGGGCGCCGAGCCCAAACGCACTCGTCACCCACAGCGGCTCGGCCTCGAACACCGTCCGCTGGTCGACCGGCAGCGACTGCGGATTGGTGGCGACATGAAACCCGTACATCGCGCACGCCGCGATCGTGATCAGCAGGGACGCGATCGCCCCGATCGTGTACCAGCCGGCCAGCGGCTGCGGCGAAAAGCGTCGGTCGATCATTCGCTTCCCCTCACTTGGCGCGAATCTGCGCCACCGCCGGGGCCCGCGCAAGGGCGCTCTTGCCATGTTGATCCGGCTGGACCGGGATCTCGATGGTCGCGTTCAGCCCCGGCGTGCACTCGCCGAGCAGAAGCTCGCCACCGTGGAGGTGGGCGATCGCCTCGGCGAGCGCGAGGCCGAGGCCGGCGCCTTCCAGCGACCGGCTGGAATCCAGCCGCCGGAAACGCCGCCGCGCCTCGTCGCGATTGGCTTCGGGAATTCCGGGGCCGCGATCGGTGACGGTCAGCGCCAGGCGGTCGCCGTTGCGAACGGCGCCAAGCCCGATTTCGCCGCCGGAGGCGCCATATTTGATCGCGTTCTCGATGAGATTGCTGAGCGCCTGCGCCAGGAGCTGTCGGTGGCCGTTCACCTTCAAGTCGCCGCGCGCGCGCCGAAGGACGAGCTCGGCACCGGCCTCGTCTGCGACCGGCTCGTACATTTCCGCCAGCTCGGCAACCAGCTGCCCGGCGTCGAACCAGGCGAACTGGTTGCGGCTGGTGAACGCTTCCGAACGGCCGATCTCCAGGATCGTGGTCAGGATCCGCATCAGCGAATCCGCCTGCTGGATGATCCCGGCGAGCAATTGCTCGCGCCGCTCCGGAGTGGGTGCGGTCAGCGCCGCGTCCGCCGCCGCGCGGATCCGCCCGACCGGCGATCTCAGGTCGTGAGCGAGCGCGTCGGTCAGGATGGACAGCTCGTCCATCAACGTGTTGATCCGGTCGAGCATCGCGTTGATCTGCCGGGCTAGCGCGTCGAACGGATCGCGGGTCCCGCGAACCGGCACGCGCTGGCGGAAATCGCCGCTGCCGATGCGGTCGGCAACTTTTGCAACGGCGCGGACGCTGCGGCCGACGTAACGGGCGACGATGATGCCGCAAGCGAGCCCGAGCAGGAGCGAGAGTGCGAGCCCGATCCATAACGAACGCTGAAGCGTCAACCGGAACGCCAGCCCCTCACCCGCCGTTTGCGCGCTGATCAGCCATTGCCCGCCACGCAGCCGGTGCAGGTAAATCGCAGCTTCGCGCGACACGCCTTCGTCCTGCAGGCGAACGAGGGCCGACCGGTAGCCTTCCGAAAGATCGGTCTGAACGCCCGCGAAATCGCCCAAGACCGGCCGTCCGCGCGAGTCGAGAATCCCGGTCTTGGCGTGGGTATCGTCGGCATCGACGTCGTCCATCGCGCTTCGCAGCGCGTCCATGCCGCCGCCCTGGTAAATGTCGGCAAGGAAGGCGTTCTGGTCGGTGACCTGGCGGCGAAGCGTGGTGATGCTCTCGTCATAGGTCTGCCAGTGGATGAAGCCGATCACCGCGACGTTGGAGGCCAAAGCGAGAAGTGCCGCGAGTAGCGCGATCCGGACGCTGGTGGGCACCGCGGCGGAGCCTTAGCCTTCGAGCCTGTACCCGGCCCCTCGGACGGTGTGCAGAAGCGGCCGGTCGAAGCCCTCTTCGAGCTTGCGCCGTAGGCGGCTCACATGGACGTCGATGACGTTGGTCCCGGGATCGAAATGATAGTCCCAGACTTTCTCCAGCAGCATCGTCCGGGTGACGATCTTGCCTTCGTTGCGAGCGAAATATTCGAGCAGCAGATATTCGCGCGGCTTGAGGTCGATTTTCTTGCCGCTGCGCCTGACCGTCCGCGACAGAGGATCGATCTCCAGGTCGGCGACGGTGATCCGGGGGTCCGCGGTCGGCCGCGATTCATTGCGCCGGAACAGTGCGTTGGCGCGAGCCGTCAGCTCCGCGAACGAAAATGGCTTCACCAGATAATCGTCGGACCCGCATTCGAGCCCCTCGATTCGGTCGCCCACCGATGCAAGCGCCGACAGGATGAGGACGGGCGTGGCGATCTCCGCGGCGCGGAGCGCGCGGAGGACGGCAAGCCCGTCAAGCAGCGGAAGCATTCGGTCGAGGATGATCAGGTCGTAGCTTCCATCGCTGGCCCGGAACAGCCCTTCGCGGCCGTCGATGACATGCTCGACGCTGTGACCTTCCTCGCCAAGGCCGCGCATCAAATAGGCCGCGGTCTCGCGATCGTCTTCCACAAGCAGAATTTTGCGGCCCATCGTTTCCCGCTGTCCCTTGGCGGTAGCGCAATTGCAACCGCGTTAATGAACGGGCGGTGTCCGTCCGGCGTACAGAAAGAACAGACGCCGGACGGACGGCCGCTCTGACTTAGCCCTTGGTGCCCGTCGGTGTTTTGGTCTTCGACGTGCTCGTCTTGGCCTTCATGGCCGACTTGCTGGCCATGTGGTGCCGCCTCGCGTGATGGCGCTTCGCGTGATGCTTCATCGCCGCGTGATGGCGGACTTCCTTCGCCTCGGTCTTCACCGATTCGCCTTCGGCCTTCGCCTGCGCGGCGATCGACTTGGTCGCCTTGGCTTTCGCGGCGTGGTGATGCCGGACTTCCTTGGCTTCGGTCTTGGTCGATTCGCCCTCGGCTGTCGCTTGCTTCGCGACCGACTTGGTCGCTGTCGTCGTCTTCGTCTGCGCCGCGTTGGCGACGTAGATCGGCGTCGCCACGAGGGCGATTGCCGATAGGGTTGCCAGTGCCGTTTTCATCACTGTCTCTCCTCCATTGCGCGGGAATGCGCTGGATTGCCGCGTAGGCGAACGAAGCTCTCACGGGCGTGGATCCGTGATTAAATCTCTTTCATCCGCGGCAGGTTAGTCGGCGCCAGGGCGCACTGCCGTCCGGCGTACGGGAGCGAACGCCGGACGGACGGCGGCACAGGCGCTACTTCGCTTTGTGGGCGGTCTTCGCGCTGGTCTTCGCGGCGGCCTTGGCGTCGGCCTTGGCGGCTTTCGCGGCGGCCTTGGCGGCTTTCGCGTCGGCCTTCTTGCTGTTGGTCGGCTTGGTCTGGGCAGTCGCCGGCTTCGCGGTCGTCGTTGCGGCGAGCGCAGGGGTGGCCATCAGGCCGAGCACGGCCAGCGATGCGAGAATGCGTTTCATTCCAGGTCTCCTTACCGGCAAGATCGCCGATGGGCGGCACTTAGCGCCTCGACCTTCGCCGTAGCGTGGCGGACGAATTAAATGCGGTTCACGTAGCGCCGACCTCTAGCCTTCCGGTGAGTCTGCAGCCGGCGCCCCGAACCCCTCGATGCAAAGGATCTTGCGGTTGGCGCCGGCGATCTGCTGGTAGGCTTCTTCGCACCCGGCGGTGCGCACTCCGGCGCCCGGAACCGCCGCGTGCGCCAGCTGCTCGAGAAGCGCCGGCGGGTAAGCCCAGCTCACCGCCTTGGTCCGCCGGATCCGGCTATCGGACACGAACAGCACATAGGCGCGGCTCGAAGGCGTCATCATCGCCTCGATCCGCCGGAAGAACAGCGGCAACTCGCCGGGCGGGACGTGCTGGAGCACGGCGTTTGCGAAGATGAAGTCGGGCGCCCACAGGCGAATGTCCGCGAGCAAAGTGTCGGCGATGACCCCGAACCTGGGCCGTTTCGCTGTGACCAGCTCGGGCGGAAGCAACCGGATCCCGGCATCCATGAAGCTTTGGGTCAGGTCGACGCCCCAGTAGCCCGCGGGATCGAGATAGCGGATCGCATGTTGGCCAAGGCGAAGGCTTCCGCAGCCGAAGTCGACGCAGCGCATGTCCCGCTGAAGCCCCAGATCGACGATCTGCCGCCAGTTGACGAGCCCGCGCCCGGCAAAGGACTCGGAGTCCCAGTCGATCTCGGATGAGCCCCTGGTTGCCCATCCGCGCGTGCCCAGCGTCGAATGATGGCGTCCCTTGCCAATCTTGCGCTCGGCATCGGCGACATAGAATTCGGCGAAGGAGCCTTGCGGATGGCGCTTCTTCCACCGCCGGAAGCGCTGGTCGCACAGCCAGATCGGCACCGAGCGCACTCCCGGGAGGCTTGCGCAATCCAGGATCATCCGGGGTATCTGCATTTCCGGGCTCCAGCTCCCCGTCGCGGCCCGGCCCGGCCTACAGCATCGCCAAGGCGCTTCCCAATGAACTTTGGGGAGCTTAGCCTTCGATGACGACTTCGGTCCCGACCTTCGTCAGCCCGAACAGTTTCTCCGCGAAAGCCTTTGGAAGACGGACGCAGCCGTGGCTCGCGGGATAGCCGGGGTTCGGCCCCGCGTGGAAGGCGATTCCGGCATGGTCGTACATCTGCATGTAGGGCATCGGCGCATTGTCGTACTTGCGCGAATAGCCGAGCTTCTTCTTGAGGAAGACCTTCCAGAAGCCGAGCGGCGTCTCCTTGCCCTTCTTGCCGGTCGACACCGTTGCAACGCCGACGAGCTTGTCGCCGCGATAGACGTAGAAGCGCTGGGTCAGCGTATCGATGACGATCTTCGCATCGCCATCGGCCGGCATGTCCGCGACCCACTTATATTCGCCGGGCTTGAGGTGAAGCGGCCCGAAGGCGGCAGCGGCATCCTCGTGCGCCTGCGGTGCAGCGCCCTGCGTCCAGCGATAGGGGAGCTCCTGCGGCACCGGCGACGGCGGAGCGACGGCGACGCGCCGCGGCGGCGCGGTCGAGCAGCTTGCGAGCAGCGCGGCGGCTGTAGCGAGCGGAATCCAGTTGAGCGTCTTCATCGGCCAGTGGAACAGCCCAAGCCGCCGCATTCGTCAATATGTCGGTAAACGCGAATTTAGCGGTTAACCGCGCTTTTTTCGGCTGCAACGCTCGGGTCGGGCTGAACGCACGGCTTTTCCTCGGGCTGTTCAATCGGCATTAGCGAACACAGCCGATGCCAGTCCCCGTCGATCCGAACGTCATCCTCGCCCTGCCGGACTCGCCGTGCGGCTGACACAGGCGCCGACATTCCGCTCGCTTCGGAATTTCAATTACCGCGTGTGGATCGGCGGGGCGCTGGTCTCGAACATCGGCACGTGGATGCAGCGGACCGCTCAGGACTGGCTGGTCCTGACTCAGCTGACACACAATAATGCGTCCGCGCTAGGCGTGGTGATGGCGCTTCAATTCGCGCCGCAGCTGCTTCTGCTGCCCTGGACCGGCTTTGCCGCCGATCACTTCAACCAGCGCAAGCTGCTGATGGCGACCCAGGCGACGATGGGCCTGCTCGCCTTCGCTCTCGGGCTGCTCACCGTCAGCGGAATGGTGCGGCTGTGGCACGTCTATGTCTTCGCCCTGCTGTTCGGCTGCGCATCGGCGTTCGACGCGCCCGCCCGCCAGACCTTCGTCGGCGAGCTTGTCGGCGACACCGACCTGTCGAACGCGGTCGCTCTCAACTCGACGTCTTTCAATGCCGGCCGCCTGGCCGGACCCGCGATCGCCGGTCTCGTCATTGCCTCGATCGGCACCGGCTGGGCATTCCTCGCCAACGGCATCTCCTTCATCGCGGTCCTCGTCTCCCTCTCTGCGCTTCGAGTGAAGGAGCTCCGCCCCAGTGCACGGGCAGGCCGGGCGCGCGGAAGCCTGGCGGAAGGCTTGCGCTACGTCTGGGCGCGCAAGGATCTGACGATGGTGCTGGTGATGTTGTTCCTGATCGGTACCTTCGGCCTCAATTTCCCGATCTTCGTGTCGACCATGGCGGTGAAGGTTTTCCACAGCGGTGCCGGCGGCTACGGCCTGCTGTCGTCGATCATGGCCGTCGGAACGCTCGGCGGAGCGCTGATGGGCGCCGGACGCGAAGAGCCGCGGTTCCTGTACCTCCTCTACGGATCGGCGATTTTCGGGCTCGGATTCGTCCTTGCCGCGCTCGCTCCCAATTACTGGCTGTTCGCGCTCACCTTGGTGATCATCGGAGCCGCGGCGCTGACCTTTCTCAACACCAGCAACAGCCTGATGCAGCTGTCCACAGAGCCGGCAATGCGCGGCCGGGTGATGGCGCTTCGCTTGGCGGTGGTGCTCGGCGGAACCCCGATCGGAGCGCCGATCGTCGGCCTGGTCGTCGACACCGCGGGCCCGCGCTGGGCGCTGATGGTCGGTGCGTTCGCCGGCATCGCCGCCGCGGCTGCCGGCTTCTACGCGCGGTCGAGATATTCCGTCCGCACCGTCGACCGCTCACGAGGCGCAAAGCCGGAGCCCGGCCTGCGCGAGGCACAGGATCCGGCGACCCGCGAAGTCTAGCGACCTTAGGAACTCGATTTCACCAGCAGCGCTAACACAGGCAAAGCCAGGAGTTTTGCCCCGTGTCCCAGTCCGTCGTCCTCTATCGAATGATCCTTCCGGAGCACACCTGCCCCTATGGCGTGATGTGCGTGAAGATGCTCGAAGCCGCCGGAGTGGATTTCGAGGATCGGATCCTCCGCTCGCGGACGGAAGTCGACGCCTTCGAGTCCGAGCAAGAAGTCGACACTACGCCCCAATGCTTCGTCAACGGAAAGCGGATCGGCGGGACCGAAGCGCTCGAGCGCTGGCTTCAGACCCAGCCGGTCTGAGGTCTATCCGAGCTTGTCGAAAACGAACCAGGGATAGGCGACGAGATAGACGACAGAGCAAATCGCGAACGCGCCGTGGAAGCGCTCGCTTCGGGTCCGCATTGCGATCAGGAGCAGGACGGACAGGGTTCCGATCCCGACCAGATAGGACGGGCCGAGAGACCGGAAATGCGCGAGCCCCTTCAACAAGGTGTCGGCGACGTCGACCGCCTGACCGGCGACTAGAAGCCCGAAGAACCATGCCCTTCGCGAATAGAAATAATCCTTGAAGCCGTCATAGCCCGCAAGGTCGCGCGGAAAGAGCAGCGCGCACCAGAGATAGATCAGGACCGCGTAGACGAGGACGAAGAGATAGAGAGCGAAAGTCCATTCCGCGATCTTCGATAGCTCGAACTCGAACCACCACCAGAAGATCGCCCGGATGAAGATGGCGGCCACCCAGACGAGGTGCACCCAGTAAGTCTTCTCGCGCCGGGGATGCTGGACAAGTCCGCCGATCCCCTGAAGCAGATGCGCGATTCCGAGCCCGATGATCACCGAGGCGAGCACCATCACATAATTGAACATCTCCATCGGCCGCCCCCCAGGTGGAAATCAGTCCCAGCGGTTCGCTGTCTTTTCGAATCCTTCCCGCTGCATACGCACGACGCAGAAGCGCTGCCCGCTCGGCGCACGCATCACCACCCAGCGCTCCTTGCGCTCGTCCACGGTGGCCCCGAGCTTTTCGAGCCGCGCCACCTCGGCTGGAATGTCGTCGGTCTCGATATCGAGGTGCACCCGGCTCTCGTGATCGACGCGCTGGATCTGGACGCTGATTTCGTCGGGCGGCGTCTCGAGCATCACATAATTGCCGCGGGTGCCGGGATGGTCCGGATCGACCGGCCGCCCAAGCGCCTCCGCCCAGAATCGCGCCGCCGCGCCGATATCCTCGACATTGCACTCGATCAAAATGCCGTTGATCCGCGACCGGTGCATCTCTGACTCACTCCCACTCGAAGGTCCGCGCTCGGTCCTGAACCGATTGCGGCAAGCGTCGCCGGCGGCCTGCCGGGCGTCAGTCGCGCGATTGGGACAGCCCCGCGAGCAGCGGAGCGTAGGCGGCAAGCCTGCGGGACACAAATTCGATGAAGAGCCGAACGCGCTTCGTCTTGCGTGTCTCCCCCTGCGTGAGAAGCCAGAGCGTTCCGTACATGTGCAGGTCGGTGCCTGGCACCCTCGCCAGCAGCGGGTCGGAATCGCCGACGAAGCATGGCAGTGTCGTCATCCCGAGCCCTTGCCGTACTGCAACGATCTGCGCCTCGCCGTCCGTGGTCCTGAACGGAACCCCGGTGGTGCGAATCTCACCCTCGCGGGCCCAGCCCGGGACTCCATCGCTGCTTATGACGATCCAGCGAATGGGATCGGGCGAACCCGCACGCCATGCGGCCAGTCGATCGGAGGACATGTAGACGCCACCGAACAGCTCCGGCCCCTTCAGGCCGTGAAGATTGAGCGGCAGGGTCTTGCGGTCGTAGACGACGCGGATCGCCAGGTCGGCCTCTCGGTTGGTCAGATTTGCCAGCTCGCCGGACGACAGGATTTCCATTTCGACGTCCGGATGCAGGCGCGCGAAATCGGCGAGGTCCGGCATGAGCAGGTGTGTCGCAAGCGTCGGTGGCAGCGTCACCCGCAATAGTCCGCGCACGCCCTGGTCGCGACCGAAGACGCGAGTCTCCAGCTGGTTCGATGACGCTTCCATCTGGTTCGCGAGCTCGAGGACCTCCTCGCCCGCTGCCGTCAGTCGGTAGCCCGAAGGCAGCTTCTCGAACATGTGGGCCCCGAGGCGTTCCTCGAGCTGAGCGATCCGTCGCAGCACGGTCGAGTGATTCACCCCGAGGTGCCCGGCGGCGGCCCGCACCGAGCCTCCGCGCCCGACGGCAAGAAAGTAGCGAACGTCGTCCCAGTCAATCATGGTGCAATCCCGCACCGCGCGGTGCGCCTTCCAAGGGCTGTATATAACAGCATCGAATAGCACCTCCTCCCCGAACAGTTGACGTTAATAACTCTCCCGGTGCGATTTTGCACCACAGATGTGCGACCTTCCGCACTGAACAGCTGCCGCAGCCGGACCTATTTCACTCCTCGATACGGATCGGAGAAAATATCATGAGCTATGCAATTGTAGGATTCGGCAAGATCGGCCAGGCCATCGCCCAGGCCTTCGCTCGAAAAGGCATCGACGTGACCGTCGCGAGCCGCCGTCCGCCCGAAGCGCTGGCCCCGCAGGCCCAGGCGATTGGACCCACGGTCATCCCCAGGTCGCTGCGGGACGCGCTCGACGCGGACACGATCTTCCTGGCGGTCCCGTTCGGGGAGCATCCCGAGGTAGCGAAGGCCCTGCCGAGCTGGGAAGGCAAGACCATCATCGACATGACGAACGCGTTTGGAGTTCCAGTTGAGGAGCTGGACGGTCTCCCGTCCTCCGCCGTCGTCGCGAAGGCGTTCACCGGCGCGAAGCTAGTCAAAGGGTTCAACCACCTCGCTGCGGCCACCCTGGCTGCCGATCCGGCCGTCGAAGGCGGCCACCGGGTCGTCTTTCTGTCGAGCGACGACGAGGACGCGGTCGCTCCCGTGGAGGCCTTGGCCAAACAACTCGGGTTCGCCCCCGTCAAGCTGGGAAAGCTCGCCGAAGGCGGCGCGCTGGTTCACGCACGCGGCCGCACCTGGGGGCCGCTCATCTTCCAGGATGTGTTCAAGAAGGAGCAGTAATCCTGCTCCCCATCACTCCCACTCGATCGTGCCCGGCGGCTTCGACGTAAAATCGTAGACCACGCGGTTGATCCCCTCGACCTCGTTGACGATTCGGGTCGCGACACGGCTCAGGAATTCGGCGTCGAACGGGTAGATGTCCGCAGTCATCCCGTCGACGCTGGTCACCGCCCGAAGCGCGCAGACGCTGTCGTAAGTGCGATAGTCGCCCATCACCCCGACCGTGCGCACCGGCAACAGCACCGCGAATGCCTGCCAGATCGCGTCGTACAGGCCCGCGTTGCGGATTTCCTCGAGGTAGATCGAGTCCGCCTTGCGCAGGATGTCGCATTTCTCCTTCGTCACTTCGCCCGGGATCCGGATCGCGAGCCCGGGGCCCGGGAACGGGTGCCGGGCGACGAAGGCTTCGGGAAGCCCCAGCTCGCGCCCGAGCGCGCGCACTTCGTCCTTGAACAATTCGCGAAGCGGCTCGACCAGCTTCATGTTCATCCGCTCGGGCAGCCCGCCGACATTGTGGTGGCTCTTGATCGTCACACTCGGCCCGCCGGTGAAGCTGACGCTTTCGATCACGTCGGGGTAGAGCGTCCCCTGGGCGAGAAAGTCGGCGCCACCGATGCTCTTCGCCTCGGCCTCGAACACGGTGATGAACTCGGCGCCGATGAACTTGCGCTTCTTCTCCGGGTCGGTGACGCCCTTCAACCCGCCGAGAAAAGCCTCGCTGGCGTCGACGTGGACCAGCGGAATGTTGAAGCTGCCCCGGAACAGCGAGACGACCTGCTCCGCCTCGCCGGCGCGCATCAGCCCGTGGTCGACGAAGACGCAGGTCAGCTGGTCGCCGATCGCCTCGTGGATCAGGACCGCGGCGACCGCGCTGTCGACCCCGCCGGAAAGGCCGCAGATCACCTTGCCCTTGCCGACCTGCTCGCGGATTTCAGCGATCTTGGCGTCGCGGAAGCTCGCCATCGTCCAGTCGCCCGAACAGCCGCAAATGTGCCGGGCGAAATTGGCGAGCAATTTGCCGCCGTCGGGCGTGTGCACTACCTCCGGGTGGAACATCAGGCTGTAGCGCTTCACCTCTTCGTTCGTGGCGATCGCGAAGGGCGCGCCTTCCGACTTTGCGACGACCTCGAACCCCGGCGCCAGCGTCTCGACGCGGTCGCCGTGGCTCATCCACACCTGGTGCCGCTCGCCAACCTTCCACAGTCCGTCGAACAGGGCCGAAGGCGCGACGATCTCGATGAACGCCCGCCCGAATTCCTTCTGGTCGGAGGTGACGACCTTGCCTCCAAGTTGCTGGTGGAGAGTCTGCTGACCGTAGCAGATGCCGAGCAGCGGAAGCCCGCTGTCGAACACGATTTGCGGCGCCTTCGGGCTTTCGTGGTGCAGGACCGACGCCGGGCCGCCGGACAAGATCACGCCCTTGGGCTGGAGCCGGTCGAACGCCTCCCCGGCGGTGTTGAACGGCGCAATCTCGCAATAGACTCCCGCCTCGCGAACGCGCCGGGCGATCAGCTGCGTGACCTGGCTTCCGAAGTCGACGATGAGGATGGAATCAGCGGGGTGGACCGTCATGGCGGGCGCTTAGGTACCGCACCGCCCCGAGTCAAAGCCGCTTTGCCGGAACACGAGGGCGGTCTCGGCAATTTCAGCGACATGGCCGAACCCAGCCGCCGCTCATCGACGTTCCCGCTCCTGCCCCTTGTCATTGCCCTGGTGATCGCCGCGCTCGCCGGCGGAATCGTGGCCCGCCTGCTTCCGATCGGGGCGGCTTCGTCCCAGCAACCGGCCCTCGTCGCGCCTCCGAACGCGGTCTCGCTCGCGCCGCTGATCAGGAAAACCGCTCCCGCGGTGGTCACGATCGCCGTCCTCCAGCCTTCGCCCGCGCAGCAGAACCCGCTCCTCCAGGACCCGTTCTTCCGCCGCTATTTCGGAGTCCCCGACGCCGCCGCTCTCCAGCCCACCGTTGCCGCCGGCTCCGGCGTCATCGTCAACGGCAAGCGCGGGCTCGTCATCACCAATTTCCACGTCGTCCAGGAAGCGCAGGCGGTCGAAGTCGGCCTCAAGGACGGCCGAAAGGTCGCCGCCCAGCCGGTGGCGCTGGCGCCAAAACTCGATCTCGCGGTGCTCCGGATCGATGCGAAGCACCTTCCGCAGCTCGAGCTTGGCGACAGCGAGAAGCTCGACGTTGGCGATTATGTCGTCGCGATCGGCAACCCGTTCGGCCTCGGCCAGACCGTCACCTCGGGCATCGTCAGCGCCACCTCGCGGCCGCTCGTCGCAAACGACCCCCGGCGGTTCATCCAGACCGACGCTCCGATCAACCCCGGCAACTCGGGCGGGCCGCTGATCGGCCTCGATGGCAAAATCGTCGGAATCAACTCGGCTTTGTTCAGCCCCAGTGGCGGCGAGGGCAACGTCGGGATTGGGTTCGCAATCCCGAGCAACGTGGTGAAGAAGCTTCTGTCCTCAATCCCGGCTTGAGCCCAGCACAGCGTCCGCGAGAATCTCGTACGAGCGAAGCCGCGCCGCATTGTTGTGGATCTGCGAAGTGACGATCAGTTCGTCCGCTTTCGTGCGGGCGGCGAACGCCTCGACCTCGTGCCGGACGGTCTCGGGGCTGCCGATGGCCGAGCAGGACAGCACGCTTCGAAGGATCGCCCGCGCCTGCAGAGGCAGGGTATCCGCATAACCAGCGACCGGCGGCGGAAGCTGCGTCGGCTGGCCGGTGCGGAGCGCGACGAACGCCTGCTGGACCGAGGTGGAGAGCAACTGAGCCTCCTCGCCGGTGTCGGCCGCAAAGACGTTGAACCCCAGCATCACATAAGGCTCGGCAAGCTGCTCGGATGGCTCGAAGCGCTGCCGGTAAAGTTCGATCGCCTCGGTCATCATCTGCGGCGCGAAATGCGACGCGAAGGCATAGGGAAGGCCGAGCGCGGCCGCGAGCTGCGCCCCGAACAGGCTGGACCCGAGGATATAGACCGGGATGTCCAGCCCCTCGCCGGGGATGGCGCGGACCCGGCCGTTCTCGCCGCGGAAATAGCGCATCAGCTCGACGACATCGTTGGGGAACTGGTTTTCGTCCGTCGCCATGCTGCGCCGCATCGCATAGGCCGCCGCCTGGTCCGTTCCCGGTGCGCGGCCGAGGCCGAGGTCGATGCGGCCGGGGAACAGCGACTCCAGAGTCCCGAACTGCTCGGCAATGATCAGCGGCGCATGGTTGGGGAGCATCACTCCGCCCGACCCGATGCGGATGGTTGACGTGTTCGCGCCGACATAGGCCAGCGCCACCGCCGTCGCGGCGCTCGCGATCCCCGGCATCGAGTGGTGCTCGGCCATCCAGTAGCGCGTGTAGCCGAGCCGTTCGCCGGCCTGCGCCAGCTGCGCGGCGTTGCGAAGCGCGTCGCCCGCGCTGCCGCCTTCGACGATGGGCGCGAGGTCGAGGATCGAGAGTTTCACCATTCGTCCCAAATGGTCGGCTGGCGCGCCGATTCAATGCGATCGCCGCCCGCCCGTTTCGATGTGGGCGGCGCACGATGCGAATTTCTTGCTTTCAACTATCATTGATATTCATTTGTCATCGGGAGCGGAAGTCGCGCATCTGCAGCCATGGGCACCATCCCCGCCGATGCGCTCGATCTCGAGCCGGCCGGCGCCACCGCCACAAGCGGACATGACGCGCACCACAAGCCGGGCTTCTTCGTCCGCTGGTTCATGTCGACCAACCACAAGGATATCGGCACCCTCTACCTTATTTTCGCGATCGTCGCGGGGACGATCGGCGCGACGCTTTCCGGAATCATGCGGTGGGAGCTGATGGAGCCGGGCATCCAGGTGCTGAACCGCGCCTGGCCGATCGGTTCGGGAACGGCCAATTTCGACGAATGGACCCACCATTGGAACGTGCTGATCACCGCCCACGGGCTGATCATGATCTTCTTCACGCTGATGCCGGCGACGATGGGCGGGTTCGGCAACTGGTTCGTTCCGCTGATGATCGGCGCCCCCGACATGGCGTTCCCGCGGATGAACAACATCAGCTTCTGGCTGCTGATCCCCGCTTTCCTGCTGCTGCTCGGATCGACCCTGGTACCCGGCGGAAGCGGCCTCGGCGCGGGCACCGGCTGGACCAATTACGCACCCTTGTCGACGTCGGGGTCGCCAGGGCCCGCGGTGGACATGGTGATCTTCTCGATCCACCTGGCCGGCATCAGCTCGGTTCTCGGCGCGATCAATTTCATCACCACCATCTTCAACATGCGCGCGCCGGGCATGGACCTTCACAAGATGCCCTTGTTCGTGTGGTCGGTGCTGGTGACCGCGTTCATGCTTTTGTTCTCGCTTCCGGTCCTGGCCGGAGCGATCACGATGCTGATCACCGACCGCAATTTCGGGACCACCTTCTTCGACGCCTCGGGCGGAGGCGACGTCGTTCTCTACCAGCACCTGTTCTGGTTCTTCGGCCACCCCGAAGTGTACATCATGATCCTTCCCGGCTTCGGGATCATCAGCCAGGTGGTCTCGACGTTCAGCCGCAAGCCGGTCTTCGGCTATCTCGGAATGGTCTATGCGATGGTCGCCATTGGCCTGATCGGCTTCGTCGTCTGGGCCCACCACATGTTCGTCACCGGCATGAGCATCGATACCAAAATGTACTTCACCGCCGCCTCGATGATCATCGCCGTCCCCACCGGAGTGAAGGTGTTCAGCTGGATCGCGACGATGTGGGGTGGAAGCCTCACCTTCGAAACCCCGATGCTGTTCGCGATCGGTTTCATCTTCCTGTTTACCATCGGCGGAGTGACCGGAGTCGTGCTCGCCAACGGCGGAATCGACACGTACATGACCGACACCTATTACGTGCTCGCCCACTTCCATTACGTGCTGAGCCTGGGCACCGTCTTCGCCATCTTCGCCGGCTTCTATTACTGGTTCGGCAAGATGAGCGGGCGGATGTACAACGAGCTGCTCGGCAAGCTTCACTTCTTCCTGATGTTTGCCGGCGTGAACCTTGTGTTCTTCCCGATGCACTTCCTCGGCCTCGAAGGCATGCCGCGCCGAATCCCGGACTACACACCGGCCTTCGCGCACTGGAACTTCGTTTCGTCGGTCGGATTCATGATCACCGCCGCGAGCATGGGCGTCTTCTTCATCAACCTCGCCTGGTCGCTCGCAGCGGGCAGGAAGGCGCCGGGCAATTACTGGGGCGAAGGCGCGACCACGCTCGAATGGACCCTGTCCAGCCCGCCGCCATTCCACCAGTTCGAGACTCTTCCCGAGATCGACTAGGCTCGGCGATGCCGCGGCACATCGCGACGGCTCGGAGCGTTGCGCAGGCATGAGCGAGCTGCCGCCAGTCTTCACCATCGGCCATTCGACCCGCTCGATCCCCGACTTTGTCGACGTGCTCAGAAGCGGCCACGCCGACCTCGTCGTTGACGTCCGCACCGTCCCGAGGTCCCGCCGCAACCCGCAGTACAACGAGGACGTGCTGGCCGGAGAACTTGCGCCTTTCCAGCTTGGCTATACCCGCATCGCCGCTCTCGGCGGCCTTCGCGGCAAGTCGCATGAGGTGCCGTCCGACGTGAACGGCTTCTGGGACAACCAGAGCTTCCACAATTATGCAGATTACGCGCTGTCCGACGAGTTCGCGGAAGCGCTCGACGAACTCCTCGACCTCAGCGCCGAGCGCCGCTGCGCGATCATGTGCGCCGAGGCGGTGTGGTGGCGCTGCCATCGCCGGATCATTTCGGACTATTTGCTCGAGCGCGGGCGCAATGTGCTTCACCTGATGGGCAACGGCCGGGTCGAGCCCGCCCGTCTCACTGCCGGAGCCGAACCCGAAGACGGCAAGATTCTTTATCCCGCCGCTCCCTAGGCTGCAGCGGCAGCCCCTTATCGAAAGATAAGGTTGTCTCAAATTATCGTTAAGGCAAGGTCCGCCCCGTCCGACCGCCGAGTCTCGCGGCCGAACGCTTACAGCTTCTCGGGGGGAGTGCTGTTCATGCGGACCGGACGTACCCGGCGGGGGGCCGCCGGATGATCTTCAATTCGCTGACGTTCATCATCTTCTTCGCGGTCGTTCTGGCGCTCCACAACGCGCCGTTCAGGTGGCATCAGAAGAAGATCAACCTGCTGGTCGCGTCGTACCTGTTCTACGCGGCCTGGAACCCGCCGTTCGTCGTGCTGCTGTGGATCTCGACCGTCGTCGACTGGTGGGCCGCGCAGTGGATGGTCCGGGCGAAGCGCGAGCGGACCCGCAGGCTGTGGATGCTGACCAGCGTCGTCGTGAACCTCGGCATGCTGGGCTATTTCAAGTACGGCGGCTTCCTGATGCAGAATTTCGTCGAGCTCGCGGGCTCCATCGGGATTCTCTACCACCCGCCGGCGTGGGACATCGTCCTTCCGGTCGGAATCAGTTTCTACACGTTCGCCACTTTGTCCTACACGCTCGACGTCTATTTGCGCCGCTCGGCCCCGGCCGGGAGCTTCCTCAACTACGCGCTTTTCGTCACCTTCTTCCCGCACCTGGTGGCAGGGCCGATCATGCGCCCGACCGAGCTCGTCCCGCAGTTCGAAACGCCGCGCAGGGCAAGCACCAACCAGCTCTTCTTCGGCCTCGCCCTGCTGACGCTCGGGATGTTCCAGAAGGTGGTGCTCGCCGACGGCTTCCTCGCGCCGGTGGTGGAGAGCGTTTACGACGCCCATGGCAAGATCCCCGGAATGCTCGACAGCTGGGTCGCGACGCTTGCCTTCGCCGGCCAGATCTTCTGCGATTTCGCCGGTTACTCGACCTCCGCGATCGGCGTCGCCTTGTGCCTCGGCTTCGCGATGCCGGACAATTTCCGCTTCCCCTACGGCGCCGTCGGTTTTTCCGATTTCTGGCGGCGGTGGCACATCACCTTGTCGAGCTGGCTTCGCGATTATCTGTACATCCCGCTCGGCGGCAATCGTCACGGGCCGGCGCGGACCTACATGGCGCTGATGGGGACGATGCTTCTGGGCGGCCTGTGGCATGGCGCCAACTGGACGTTCGTCGTCTGGGGCGGCCTCCATGGCCTTTATCTGTCCGCCGAGCGCTGGCTGAGGGGCCGGTTCAACGGCTTCGCTCCGGGCCGGTTCACGCTGATCGGGCTCGCGCTCCTCACCTTCCTCCTGGTCAACGTCACCTGGGTCTTCTTCCGGGCGAAAACCTTCGCCGGAGCGGCAACGGTGCTCACCGGAATGAGCGGGCTTGCGGCAAAGCCGGAGCCGCTGATCGCCGCCGGGCCGATGATCTTCGCGCTTGCCATCATCGGCGGCATCTTTGGAACTCACGTTGCGATGCGCAACACGACCCTCGAGGCGGTGATCGAGCGCACGCCCGCGCTGGTCCTCGTGTCGATCTGGACGGTTCTTCTCTTCGCTGTGATCGTCGAACAGGGGCAGGGCAATGCCTTCATCTATTTCGCCTTCTAAGGCGCGAAAGCATGAGATCCACGGCACCCACGAAGGCGCGCTTCCGCCCGGCCTGCGGAAGACCGCCTCCGATCGCCCGGGCCAGGCGCAGCCGGTCCCGACCCGCGACATTCCCGCCCGCCCGTGGGCGAAAATGGGCACGGCCGTGTTCCTACTTGTCGCGCTTCTGGTCTCGGCGTGGGAGTGGGAGGCGCGAACCGGCCTCGGGCTTCATGCCGGCGATATCGACGACAGCCCGCAGGCCTGGGCCGAGCAGCGCAGGCTAGCCGACTTCGCCCCCGTCACGGTCGTCGGCGACAGCCGGATCCTGTTCGACACCGACCTCGACCGCTTCCAGAAGCTGACCGGCGTCCGCCCCATCCAGACCGCCATCGTCGGCACCAACGCCCGCGCGTTGCTCGATACCTACGCCAACGATCCCGGCTTTCACGGCCTCCTGATCCTCGGCCTCGCCGACTTGAGCTATTTCCGCCCCGAGGGCGTCGGGCTTGGCGAAGACTATCTCAAGGACTTCGTGAAGAACGACAAGCCGGCGCAGCTCTCCGGCCTGTGGATCGACCGATTGCTCCAGCGCTACCTCGCCTTCCTCGATTCCGACTATCGGCTGAGCAAATTGGCGCCGCGCTTCGATCACGGCATCCGCTCGGGCGCCGACAGCCCGTACGAGGATGTCTGGAAAATCTCCGAGACTTACGACAGTCGCCAATATGCGATGTGGGATCGAATCGAGACCGACTCCTATCTTCGCGAGCACGCCCGCCACGCCTGGAACCTGTTCAAAGGCCCGCCGCTGCCTCCCGAGATCGCCCGGGCGGTGGTCGCCAACAGCGCCGAGGCGGTTCGCCGAATCCGGGCTCGCGGCGGCGACGTCATCTTCATCCGGCCGCCGTCGGCGCCCGAGTTGCGCAAGGTCGAAGACGGCCGGCTTCCAAGGGCGAAGGGCTGGGACCTGTTGATCGCCGGAACGCACGCCAAGGGCATCCATTTCGACGATCTGCCCGCAGCGCAGGGCCTGGTAATCCCGGAATGGTCGCACCTCAGCCGCAAATGCGCGACCGTGTTCACCGACGCCTATGTCCGCCGCCTGGTGCAGCTCACGACTCGTCTCCGCCTTCGCTCCGACGCGCCGCCGCCGCTCACCCGGGCCGATTGCGTCCCCGCGGCAGGCCGCGCTCCCGCCTAAGTCGCGGTTGCGAAGTTCGCCGCCACCCGCCAAGGCTCGCCCATGCCACAGGGGAATCTTCGAATGTCGGCACGCTGGAGCGGAATTGCGCAGGCGGTGATCGCGACCGCGGCGGGCATCGCGCTGCTCTACTTCCTCCGCGACATTCTCGTGCCCTTCATCCTGGCGCTGGTCCTTGCGGTCCTCGTCAACGCGCTCGTTCGCTTCATCGGCAACCGGTCGCCGTGGGCGCCACGCTGGGCCTCCGTCCTCGTCGCCGGCCTGCTGGTCCTTCTGTGCGCGATCGTCACCGCGATCATCTTCGTCCAGGGCGCGGCGCAGATGGTGAAGCAGGCGCCGGAACTGGCCGAGCGGCTCGACGAGATCGTGATGCAGCTCGGCCACTCCGTCGGCCTTCGACGGCCGCTCCACCTCGCGACCCTGACCGGCAGCATCAACGTGCCGCAACTCGCCGGAAGCCTCCTTGGAAGCGTCGGCAGTTTCTTCTCCGGCCTGCTTTTGATGATCACCTATTTCATCTTCATGCTCGCCGGCCGCCGCCACGTGGACGAGAAGTTCGAGCGGCTGGCCGAAAACGCCGAAGGCGGACCCAACGTCAAGAACGCGGCCCGGCAGATCGCCGACGACATCGAAACCTATCTGTGGGTGCAGACGGTCACCGGAGTCATGATCGGCGGCGCGTCCGCGCTGGCGATGTTTTCGGTCGGGCTCGACCATCCCGTCTTCTGGACGATCGTCCTGTTCCTGCTGTGCTACATTCCGATCATCGGAGTTACCGTCGGCTCGGTCGTCCCGGCGCTGTTCGCGCTTCTCCAGTTCCCGACCTGGTGGCAGGCCGCCGTCGTGTTCGGAGTCATCCAGGCGGTTGCCTTCGTCGTCGGCAATTTCATCTATCCGCGGATGCAGGCGGAAACGCAGAACATCGATCCGGTCGCCACCCTGCTCAGCCTCGCCTTCTGGGGCTATCTGTGGGGCCTGACCGGGGCTTTCCTCGCGGTTCCGCTGACCCTCATGGTGATGATGATCTGCGCCCATTTCCCGCGCGCGCGCTGGGTCGCCATCCTTCTGTCGAACGACGGCCGGGTCGCCTTTCCCGGCGACGCTCCGAAGAGGAAAAGGCGCCGGAGCCCGTCATGAGCCCCGGCGCCTTCTCATCGCCTGGTGCGGCGGACTAGCGTCGGCGGTTGATGGCGATGTCGCGGATGTAGCCGCGATAATCGACGTCGCACCGGAACGACAGGTCCGCGGGCTGGGCCTGGCCATAGCCCAGCGAGCCGTAGGCGCCGTAGCCGTAGGGGCTGTAGCTGTTGTAGGCCATTCCGCTGGTCGCATAGCCGCGCACGCGCAGGGTCGTTGCCGAGCGCTGCTGGACGCTGGCGATGCCCAGGATTCGCGCGTTGCTGTAGGCGTTGGTGTAGCCGTAGGGGCTTCCATATCCGGAACCATAGCCGCCGCCATAGCCGCCCGGCCGATATTGATATGCCAGCCGCTGCTGCACCGCGGCGGCGCACTGGTTGACCGCAACCTGCGGATCGGCAGCGCCATAGCCGCCGTAGCCGAAATTGCCGTACGGGTTCAGAATCGACTGAAGCACCTGGCCGATGGTGTTGGTGGAATAGCCATACTGGCCATAGCCGTAGGGGTTGGAGCCGTAGGGGTTGGAGCCGTAGGGGTTGGAGCCGTACGGATAGCCGGAATATTGCGCAGCCACCGGGGCCGACGCAGCGGCGAGCGCGGCAAGGCCGACCCCGCCGATCGCAACTGTCTTGAGAGCCTTCATGGCCTGTCTCCTTCGAGCATCTTCCATTCGCCGGACACAACGAATGAGCGACGCGAAGGTCTATCGAATCGAGAGTGGAAGCGGCCGAATGCCCGGTTTGCCGCCGTTCGGGACCGCTTCGCCGTGCGTTTCGGCGCCGTTCATCGCCGGCCGCCCGGCCTTCCGACTTGACTTTGGCGCCCGCCTCGGCTTGAGGAGCGCGGTCGGCGGGGGCTCCCCGCCTTCCTTGTTTTACAAGGGCTTTTGCGCGGCCGCCCGAAAGGCCGCGTGGCCGGAGCTACCTCACACGGGCTCCTGACGAACGGAGAAGATCATGCGTCATCGCGTCGGCGGACGGAAACTTCAGCGCACCTCGAGCCACCGGACGGCCCTGTTCCGCAACATGGCGGCCGCGCTCATCAAGCACGAGCAGATCACCACCACCACCGCCAAGGCGAAGGAGCTTCGCCCCTATGTCGAGAAGCTGATCACGCTGGGGAAGAAGGGCGGGCTTTCGAACCGCCGGATCGCCCAATCTCGGATCATGGACGACGCGCAGGTGAAGAAGCTGTTCGAAGTGCTCGCGCCCCGCTTCGCGGAGCGCAACGGCGGCTACACCCGCATCATCAAGGCCGGCATCCGCCAGTCCGACGCCGCGTCGATCGCGATCATCGAGTTCGTCGACCGCGACCTCGCCGCCAAAGGCCAGGACAGCGGGCCGGTGATGACCGAGGAAGAGTTCGAGGCCGCGTAAGCCGCCGCGCTGACGCCGCTTACAGCGGCTGAAGCCCGAACCGCTTTCGCCATGCCGGGTCGAGCAGGTCCTGAACCTCGGCGTGCCGTTGCATGTAAGCCGCGAAGAACGGGCAGATCGGGATCACCCTGAGCCCCCTTTCCCGCGCCGCCGCCAGTCCCGCTCGGATCAGCGCCGAGCCGAGCCCCTGCCCGCCGTGAGACTCCGGCACTTCGGTGTGGGTGAACATGATCTCGCCGGGGATCAGATTGTACTGGGCGAATGCGAAAGTGCCGTCGCCAAGATCGATCTCGAACCTCTTGCGGTCGGCATTGTCGCGGATTTCATAGCTGCGCTGCGCGTCCATCCGCTCCTAGTTACCGCCCCAGCGGCGGAAATGGTACCGGCCGCCAACCGGCGCGGCGCGGTACGAATGGCCCGACGTGCAGGTCACCTTGAACACCCCCGGCGAGCCGTCGACGGCTGACGTGGAGGCGACCTCCCCGCAGGCGTAACCGATGCGCCCGATGGTCCGCGCGACCACCGACTTCGGCAGCGGCATCGCCGCCGGCGCTTCCGCGGCCCCGGACGTCAGGGCGACGACCTGCTCGGTGGGAATGTCCGGAATCTCGTCCGCCCGCTTCTCCTCCGCCAGGCTCGGCTCGGGCGGCGGCGTGCGGCGTTCCCGGGTCGGGGCAGCGGCGGGACGAGTGCGCCGCTCCCGCGGAGCCTGCGCCGCGCCCCGCGTCTCCGCCGACTTCGGCGCCGGCGGCGTGTCGGCGGCGGCCGGCGGCGCCTTCCGCACAGGCAAGTTCACCGCCTGCTCCGCCTGCGCGGGCGCAATCCCGCGCGACGCATACCATCCAAGGCCGGCCCCGAGCACGGCCACGCCGAGGAACAGCCCGCCCACCGCCACGGCCGGCCGCTTCCATTCGATCGCGACATGCTCACCAGGAGCGAAGCGGTCCGCTTCGGGAGGTCCATTCGGCCGCTGCGGCTCCGGGCGGCAGGCGGCAACCTTCTCGTCGGGCACGGCAGTCTCGCCGCCATTCGCCGCGATGAACGGCGCAGCTTCCTGCTCCGCAGGCGCGATCGGCTTGCGCGCCGAGCAAGGCAGTGAGTCGATGGCGGGCAAGTCCGCCTTGCCGATCCGAGCGGAGGCAATGACGGGCCAGCCGTCGCTCGGGAACATCGCGCTGCGCTCCAGCGCCGGCTCCTGCTCGGGCTCCGGTTCCGGCGCAGCGATGGACTGATCGTAGGCCCGGCGCCGGGCCGGATCCCGCAACGTCTCGAAGGCGAGAGCGATGTGAGCGACGTCGCCAGCCGATTTGGGCCGGAAGGAACTCATTGCCCGAGCGAACGCCCGGACGATCTCATCTTCGCCGGCAGACGCGGTGAGCCCCAGCCTTTCATAATGGTTCGGCTTCGACGCGACTTTGCTGGCCATGACAGAACCCCCTCGAACGACCGCGGCATTCGACGCCCAAGCGTCGAAAGCTTCAATTCGTCCGAGGGACGATCCGGCTCGGACCGGCGCAGGAAGACGGGCGTTCGCCTTTTACGGCGGCGCGAATTGCCCGGTATATCGCAAGTGAATCCCTGTGCCGGGCGGGCGCGTGAATCAAAAAGGGCCGCCCCATTGGAGCGGCCCTTCTGAAAAGTGTGCTGTCACGAAGTGAATTCGTGACGTCGAACGAGTTCGGCTCGCTTGAGGCTCGCCGCCCCGCCGGCCGGGCTTATGCCGTCTCGGCAATAGCTCGCGCTATTGCCGTGCGGCTCAACCAAGCATCTCCTGCTCCAGCTTCTTCGCCATTTCCTCGATGTTCTCGGGCGGCCATCCGGGGATATCCATGCCCAGCCGAAGCCCCATCGACGCCAGTACTTCCTTGATCTCGTTCAAGGACTTGCGGCCGAAGTTCGGGGTCCGCAACATCTCGGCCTCGGTCTTCTGCACGAGATCGCCGATGTAGATGATGTTGTCGTTCTTCAGGCAATTGGCCGAGCGAACCGACAACTCCAGCTCGTCCACCTTCTTGAGCAGGTAACGGTTGAGCTGGTTGGTGTCGGCCGGCGTCTCGGCGGCCATCGCCGGAGCGCCGATCATCGACGGAGTCGCGGCGGTGCGCATCGCCGCTTCGTCGAAGTGGACGAACAGCTGCAGCTGGTCCTGGAGGATCCGCGCCGCATAGCCGAGCGCGTCTTCCGGGGTCACCGTTCCGTCGGTCTCGACGGTCAGGGTGAGCTTGTCGTAATCGAGCTCCTGGCCGACGCGGGTGTTCTCGACCTTGTAGGCGACCTGGCGCACCGGCGAATACAGCGCGTCGACCGGGATCAGGCCGATCGCCGCCTCGGCCGGACGGTTGGCCGCGGCCGGGACATAGCCTTTCCCGATGTCGGCGGTCAGCTCCATGTTGAGAGTCGCGCCCTGGTCGAGGTGGCAGATGACGAGGTCGGGGTTGGTGACCTCCATGTCGCCCGCGGTGGCGATCATTCCGGCGGTGACTTCCGCCGGGCCGGTCGCCGAAAGCTGAAGCCGCTTGGGCCCCTCGCCTTCCATCTTGAGCGCGATCTGCTTCACGTTGAGCACGATGTCGGTCACGTCCTCGCGGACGCCCGGAAGCGAGCTGAACTCGTGAAGCGCGCCCTCGATCTTGATCGAGGTGACGGCTGCGCCCTGAAGCGAGGACAGCAGCACCCGCCGAAGCGAGTTGCCGAGAGTCATTCCGAAGCCGCGCTCCAGCGGCTCGGCGACGAAGACGGCGCGACGGCGATTATCGCCCATCGCCTGCTTCTTCTCCAACGCGTTCGGTTTTTTCAGTTCCTGCCAGTTCTTAACGTTGACGGCCATGAATGTCTTCCTGCCCTCTGGCGGGACGTCTCCCGCCGAATTAAAACTTGAACTCACAGCGGGTTTCCCCGCTGGCGGCGGCTTTCGTCCCGTTAGACGCGCCGCCGCTTGCTCGGCCTCACCCCGTTATGGGGGATCGGCGTGACGTCGCGGATCGAGGTGATCGTGAAACCGACCGCCTGCAGGGCCCGAAGCGCGCTCTCGCGACCCGAGCCCGGGCCCTTCACTTCCACCTCGAGAGTGCGAACGCCGTGTTCGGCGGCCTTTTTGCCCGCGTCCTCCGCCGCGACCTGGGCCGCATAGGGGGTCGACTTGCGGCTTCCCTTGAAGCCCATCATCCCCGCCGAGCTCCACGCGATGGCGTTGCCCTGCGCGTCGGTGATGGTGATCATCGTATTGTTGAAGCTGGCGTTCACGTGGGCGACGCCGGACGTGATGTTCTTGCGCTCCTTCCTGCGGAGGCGCTGCGGTGCCTGGGCCATGTTCTTTTCCTAATCCTTCGAAACCGTTCGTCCTGAGGAGCGGCGAAAGACCGCGTCGCGAAGGACTGGCTTATTTCTTCTTGCCGGCGATCGGTCGCGCCTTGCCCTTGCGGGTGCGGGCGTTGGTGTGCGTACGCTGGCCGCGGACCGGCAGGCCCTTGCGATGCCTCAGGCCCCGGTAGGAGGCGAGATCCATCAGCCGCTTGATATTCATCGCGGTCTCGCGGCGGAGGTCGCCCTCGACCGTCTGGTTCGCGTCGATTTCCTCGCGGATGCGGAGGACTTCCTGATCGCTGAGGTCCTGGACCCGGCGGTCGGGCGTGATCCCGAGCTTGCCGATGATCATCTGGGCCGTGGTTCGGCCGATTCCGTGGATGTAGGTGAGCGCGACTTCGACGCGCTTGTTCGATGGGATGTTGACGCCGGCGATACGTGCCATTCTTTTTCCTCTTTCAGCTCCACGGGTGTCGAATTTTGCGAGAGCAAATCCCACGCGAAACCTGACGCCCATCTCCTCGCTAGTTGGCACCCCTCCCAAACGAAAAACCGACGCGCGCACGAATGCGCCGCCGGAAACCGGTTGATCGGGATGGCTGCGATGTAGGATTGGGCGGGTCGCAAGTCAAGGCAGTGCGTTGTCGCGGAACATGCGCGAGAAACGGATCCACCAGCTATTCGAGATCAGCGTCGCGCTCAAGGGACTGCACGCGCTGATCGAGATCGCAAGCGGGCTGCTCCTCTCCCTCGTCAGCACGGCGAGCGTCTTCCGGCTGATCGACGGCCTCACCCGCAGCGAGCTCATCGCCGACCCGAACGACTTCCTCGCCACCCACCTCATGAAGTTCGCTCAAGGCTTCTCGGTGGAAACGCGTCACTTCTATGCTTTCTACCTTCTGAGCCACGGGCTGGTTAAGGCCGTTCTCGTGGTCGGCCTCCTCCGCGAGAAGCTGTGGGCCTATCCCGCCAGCTTCGTGGTGTTCGGCGCCTTCATCGCCTACCAGCTCTACCGCTACAGCTACACGCACGAGTTCAGCCTGGTCCTGCTATCGCTCCTGGACCTTTTTGTCATCGGTCTTGCAGTCCACGAATACCGCCTTCTCAAACGCCACCTTCCCACCCACTGAATTGCGGTCGCCCGCGCTCCCCGATACAGGCGCGACGATGCACCGCCTGACCCACGCCCAGCCGCTCCCGGAGAAGCTTAGCGGAGGCGTCATCGCGCTCGGCAATTTCGACGGCTTCCACCTCGGCCACCAGGCCGTCGTCAGCCGCGCCATCGCACTCGGCTTCCACGAGCGGCGTCCGGTGATCGTCGCCACCTTCGAGCCGCACCCGGTGCGCTTCTTCAAGCCCGACGTCCCGCCCTTTCGCCTCACCAGCCTCGACCAGCGCGAGCGGCTGTTCGCCCACGCCGGGGCGGACGGAATGCTGGTGTTCGATTTCGACAAGGCGCTGGCGACCACGAGCGCGGAGGATTTCGTGTCGCAAATCCTGGGGCGCCAGCTTGGCGTTGCCGCGGTGGTGACGGGCACCGACTTTACCTTCGGCCGCGGCCGCGCCGGCAATGCCGAAGTGATGCGGGCGCTCGGCGCGACAAGCGGGATCGCGGTCGAGACGGTGGCGCCGGTCATGCTCGACGGCGAGCCGGTGTCGTCGAGCCGGATCCGCCAGGCGCTGGCGGCGGGCGACCCCGGGACGGCGACGCAGCTTCTAACTCGTCCGTTCGCGATCGAGGCGGCGGTCGAGCGCGGCGACGGCCGCGGGCACGAGCTCGGCTTTCCGACCGCCAACGTATCGCTCGGGCGGTATCAGCGGCCGGCGCGCGGAATCTATGCGGTGCGAGTCCGGCTCGACGATTCAACCGAGCACAGCGGAGTCGCGAGCTTCGGAGTCCGGCCGATGTTCGAGGGCGACGACGAGGTGCTCGAGACCTACATCTTCGACTGGGACGGCGACCTCTACGGCCGAACGATCGAAGTCGACCTGATCGCCTACCTGCGGCCGGAGGCGAAGTTCGAAAGCATCGAGGCGCTGGTCGAGCGGATGCACGAGGACGAAGCCGAGGCGCGGCGGATTCTCCTGCCGTCGCCCTGAACTTGTTTCAGGGTCCATTCTGGAGACCCGCACCGCGCTTCACAGGAATGGATGCTGAAACAAGTTCAGCATGACGGTTTGCAACGTTCGCCCGCCCCGCTAAGGCCCGCCCTCGATGGCTGACGCGCCCGACAAGCCGGACTACCGACCGACCGTTTTCCTTCCGAAGACCGGCTTTCCGATGAAAGCTGGCCTTCCGCAGAAGGAGCCGGCGATCCTTGCCCGCTGGGAGGAACAGGACCTCTATGGCGAGGTTCGGCGCGAGCGCTCCGGGCGGCCGAAGTTCATCTTCCACGACGGGCCGCCCTACGCCAACGGCGACATCCATATCGGCCATGCGCTCAACCACGTCCTTAAGGACATGGTCGTCCGGACTCAGACGCTGCTGGGCAAGGATGCGCCCTATGTTCCGGGCTGGGACTGCCACGGCCTTCCGATCGAATGGAAGGTCGAGGAGCAGTACCGCAAGAAGAAGCTCAACAAGGATGAGGTTCCGGTCAAGGAATTCCGCGCCGAGTGCCGCGCTTATGCCCAGCATTGGGTCGACGTTCAGCGCGAGCAATTGAAGCGGCTCGGAATCGGCGCCGACTGGGCCCATCCCTATCTGACGATGCAGTATGAGAGCGAGGCGACCATCGTCTCCGAACTGTTCAAGTTCGCCGACAGCGGTCAGCTCTATCGCGGCGCCAAGCCGGTGATGTGGTCGCCGGTCGAGAAGACCGCGCTGGCCGAGGCCGAGATCGAATATGAGGATATCGTCTCGACCCAGATCGATGTGGCGTTCGAGATCGTCGAGAGCCCGATCCCGGAGCTGGTCGGCGCCCATGCGGTGGTGTGGACGACCACGCCGTGGACGATCCCGGTCAACCAGGCGATCGCGTACAATCCAGACGTCGAGTACGTGATCGTATTGCAGCAGAACGGCGAACGCTTCCTGATTGCCGAGCCTCTTCGGGTCACTTGGCAGGATCGCACCGTTATCGACGACGGGGTTGTCCAGCATCGGTTCAAAGGCTCCGACCTCGCCTGCACCATCGCGCGCCACCCGATGCACAAGCTCGGCGGCTTCTTCGCGAAGCCGCGGCCATTCCTTCCGGGCGACTTCGTCACCACCGACCAGGGCACCGGCCTCGTCCACATGGCGCCCGACCATGGCGAAGACGATTTCGAGCTTTGCCGGGCCAACGGAATCGACCCGGTGTTCGCGGTCGACGCGGGCGGCTTCTATCGGCCCGACTGGCTGTGGCTGGGTGGCCAAGGCAGCGTCATCAACGCCAAGTTCAACGCGCCCGACGGGCCGATCTGCTCCGACCTTCGCGAGGCGGGCGCCTTGCTCGCCGCGAGCGCGGACTTCAGGCACAGCTACCCGCATAGCTGGCGGTCGAAGGCCAAGGTCATTTATCGCTGCACCCCGCAATGGTTCATCGCCATGGACCGGCCGCTGACCCACTTCAGCCCCAAGACTCGCGCGGAGAAGCGCTGGGAAGGCGAAGGCGGCGCGCTCAACCCGGCGGACGAGGAGTATTGCGCCTCGCCGACTTTGCGCCAGGTCGCGCTCCAGGCAATCGCCGACACTCGCTTCGTCCCCGAAAAGGGACGCAACCGCATCGGCTCGATGGTCGAGGGCCGCCCCGACTGGGTGATCAGCCGCCAGCGCGCCTGGGGCGTTCCGATCGCGCTCTTCGTCGAAAAGAAGACCGGCGAATTGCTGGTGGATTCGCTGATGAACGCGCGGATCGTCGAGGACATACGCACGAGCGGCGTCGATGCTTGGTCGGCCGAAAATGCGGCACAGTTCCTCGGCCCCGATCGCAATCCCGACGATTACGAAATGGTCGGCGACATCCTCGACGTCTGGTTCGACAGCGGCTGCACCCATGTCTTCGTTCTCGAAAGCGGCCGCTGGCCCGACGAAAGCTGGCCCGCCGACCTCTATCTAGAAGGCTCCGACCAGCACCGCGGCTGGTTCCAGTCGTCGCTCCTGGAAAGCTGCGGAACCCGCGGGCGAGCGCCCTACGGTGCGGTCCTGACCCACGGCTTCACGATGGACTCCAAGGGCATGAAAATGTCCAAGTCGCTGGGCAATACGATCAACCCGATCGACCTGATGCGCGATTATGGCGCCGATATCCTGAGGCTGTGGGCGCTGTCGGTGGATTTCACCGAGGACCACCGGATCGGCAAGGAGATCCTGGCCGGGGTAGCCGACCAGTACCGAAAGCTGAGGAACACGTTCCGATACCTGCTCGGAGCGCTTTCGGACTTCTCGGAGGGCGAGCGGGTGGCGGACTTCGCCGCCATGCCGGAGCTCGAGCGCTACATGCTCCACCTGGCGGCGGCGCTCGACAGGAGGCTTCGCAACGCCGTCGATGACTTCGATTTCAATGCCTACACGCGGCTGTTGTCGGACTTTGCCAACGAAGACCTGAGCGCCTTCTATTTCGATATCCGCAAGGACGTCCTTTACTGCGACGTCAATGCGCTCACCGGCGAGGAATCGCAGCGTCGCGCGGCCTATCGGATCGTGCTCGACATCGTCTTCCACGCGCTTGTGCGCTGGCTTTCGCCGGTGCTCGTGTTCACCAGCGAGGAGGTCTGGGGAACGCGTTTTCCCGACGCCGGGTCGGTGCACCTGCTCGAATGGCCGGAGATTCCGCCGGTCGAGGCGGACGGGGCCTACTGGGCTCGGCTTCGCGAGCTTCGCTCGACGGTGACGGAAGCGATCGAACCGTTCCGCCGCGACAAGATCATCGGATCGAGCCTGGAGGCGGAAGTGACGCTGCCCGAGCTTCCCGCGTCCGCCGATTTCCTGGCCGAGCTGTTCATCAGCTCGACGGTTCATCGGGGCGACACTCTGAAGATTACAAAGACCGGCAAGCACAAATGCGGGCGGTGCTGGCGCCACCTGCCCGAAGTCGAGGAAGACGGGGCGTTGTGCGACCGCTGCAAGGAATTCGTGGATGTGTGAGCTTATGCGTCACCCTGAACTTGTTTCAGGGTCCATTTCTCCGCCCGCTCACGCGTCTCCCGAATGGATGCTGAAACAAGTTCAGCATGACGGGAAGGACTGCCAGTGAAATCCCGGGCCTTCGGCTTCTCGATCGCGCTGGCGATCTTTGCGCTCGACCAGCTGGCCAAGTGGATCGTGTCGGGGCCGCTGCACCTTCAGGCGCTGGGCCAGATCTACATCCTGCCCGTCTTCAACCTGACCTGGACCGAGAACAACGGCATCTCGCTCGGCCTGCTCAACGCCGAGACCGCGGTCGGGCGCTGGATGCTGGTCGCACTGACGAGCGCAATCGCGATCGCGGTCGCGGTATGGATCGGGCGCGAGAAGCACCGCTGGGACCAGGCGGCGCTGGGGATGATCCTCGGTGGGGCGCTCGGCAACATCCTCGACCGTGCGCGGCACGGCTTCGTGGTCGATTTCGCCGACCTTCACTTCGGGACCTTCCGTCCGTTTTTGGTCTTCAATGTCGGCGATGCAGCGATTAGCATCGGCGTCGTCATCCTGTTACTGCGCGCGTTCCTGATGAAGGACGAGCAAAAGAAGCTGCCCAAGGAGTCCGTCGAAAATGCGTAAGAGCCTCACTCTCCTCCTGGTCCCGGCGATTGCGCTCGGCGGCTGCGCCGCGTTGAAGCACAAGACGTCGGCGCCCGATGAGTTCGCGGTTGCGCGCAACGCGCCGCTGGTGATCCCGCCCGATTATTCGCTGACCCCGCCGGTGGCCGGAACCGCCACCGCCACTCCGGAGGATGCCCAGCAGCAGGCCATCGAGGCGCTGTTCGGCGGACCGGCACCCCGGCCGCCGTCGGAATCACTGCTCCTCGACGAGGCGGGCCGCGACCGCGTCGCCCTGGGCGCCCGCTCGGTCGCCGGCGACCCCACCACCAACGTGGTCGACATGGGCGCGGCGACACGGACGATCATCGCTGCGCCGCAAAGCGACAGCCAGGTCGCATCCGTCCAGATTCCATAAGGGCGAGAGCGCGGGGGAAGCACAAGGAATGGCCGAAGAAACCCTCTCCACTCGCCTGGTCGAGATCGAGTCGATGCTCGAGCGGTCGCAGCGGCGCTTCGACGAAGGCTCGCGCTTGGTCGAGGAGGCGCACAAGGCGCTTGCCGAAATCCAGCAGGCGTTGATCGGTTCGCCAACCAGCGTGTCGCGCGAGGAAAGCGACGAAGCTGCCTCCAAGCTGGTTGCCTCGCTTCGAGCATCCGGCGGCGAAATGCCGGAAACGCTGTGCGGCGGCCGGCTGGCGGTCGACCAGGTCCAGCGGCTGATCCGCATCGACGGCCATCCCATCGGGATCACCGAGATGGAATATCGAGTCCTCGAGCTGCTCGCCTTCGCGCGCAACAACGTCGTCACCCGCTCGATGCTCCTGAAGCACCTGTACCGGCGCGCCGACGACCAGCCGCAGCCCAAGATCATCGACGTGTTCATCTCCAAGCTGCGGAAAAAGCTGCGAAGCGCGGCGGGCGGGGCCGAGTTCATCGAGACCATCCCGCAGCGCGGCTGGATCTTGCGGGACATCGGCCCGCAGGGCGGGGCTTAAGACTTTCTTAGGCACGCCCGTTCAAGAACAGGCACCATGTTGCACCTGTTCGCCCAAGCCGCCGTTCCTCAACCCGCACAGCGGTTGCACCCGGAACCCGTCACCCGCCTTGCCAGCCTTCGCAACGCGCTGCGCGCGGTCGACGCTTTCGGTGGCGGTCCGGCTGACGATTTCGACGACGAGCTATCGGAGCGGTGGGAGAGCGCGGACGGAGCAGCCCAGCGCTGCTTCGACCGTCGCTCGGCCGAGCTGGTCTCGGTGGCGACGGCGGGGCTCGAGGCCGTGTCGTTCCAGCGCGAGCAGGGGCTGGACGCCAGCGTCGCCGCGCTGCGGGTCGTCTCCGACGAATTGAAGATGGGTCTCAACGACCTCCAGCGAATCCTCAGCCGCTAGGCTGCGGAACCCAATTGTTTCGGGGTCGCCGGATCGGCGCCCCACTCGCTCCAGCTTCCATCGTACAGCCGCGCCTCGTCGTTGCCGAGCAGGTGCGCGGCGAAGATGAGGGCGTTGGCCGTGACTCCGGAGCCGCAACTGGCGACGAACGGCTGGGCGGCGTTGGCGCCCGCCCGGTCGAACAGGCGGCTTAGCTCCTCGCGGCTCTTGAAGGTGCCGTCCTCGTTGTAAATCGCCGAGAACGGGACGTTGCGAGCGCCGGGAATGTGGCCGGCGGCAACGCCCGGGCGCGGGTCGGCTTCGCTTCCGACGAAGCGTGCGGGCCCTCGGGCATCGACGATCGGAATCGACAGGCCGGCGAGGATTTCCTGCTTGGTGATGACTTCCTCCGGCCGCTCGGACGCGTGGAAGGTCGCCGCGCGCGGCTCCGGCTCGCCGGCTTCGACCGGGCGCCCTTCCGCCGTCCATTTCTGGAAGCCTCCGTCGAGGATGGCGACGTCGCGGACGCCGAAATGACGGAGCATGAACCAGCCGCGGGCGGCGGTTCGGATCGGCGAATTATCGTACACCACGACCCGGTCACCGCTGCCGATTCCGATGCGCTCCATCGCCCCGGCGAAGGCGTCGGCGCCGGGGAGCATGTGCGGCGCCGGGTTGGACGAATCGCGGACCTCGTCGATATCGAGAAAGCGGGCGCCGGGGATGTGCGCTCGAAGAAACTCCTCGCGGCCGTCGCGGCCGCTCGCCGGCATGAACCAGCTGGAGTCGACGACGGTGAGGCCGGGCTCGCCGAGATGCCCGGCCAGCCACTGAGTCGAGACGAGCGGTTCCAACGCTTCCTCCGTCATTGCGAGCGCTCAAAGCGCGTGCCAATCCAGCAACCAACGAACAACTGGATGGCTTCGCTACGCTCGCAATGACGGCTGAATCAACCACCACGCCAATCAAGCTCCACCCCAGCTGGCTGGAACCGCTGCGCGGCGAGTTCGAGCAGCCGTATATAAGCGATCTGAGGCGCTTCCTCGCCGCGGAGCGGGAGAAGGGCCGGACGATCTTCCCACGGGCGGCCAACTGGTTCCGGGCACTCGATCTGACCCCGCTGGATAAGGTGCGCGTCGTCATCCTGGGACAGGACCCCTATCATGGGCCGGGACAGGCGCACGGGCTGTGCTTTTCCGTAAAGCCGGGAGTCCGCCCGCCGCCCAGCCTCGTCAACATCTTCAAGGAAATGGAGAGCGACCTCGGCCTGGCACCGAGCCGGCACGGATTCCTCGAGCATTGGGCGAGCCAGGGCGTGCTTTTGCTCAACAGCGTGCTGACGGTGGAGATGGGCCAGGCGGCGTCGCACCGCGACAAAGGGTGGGAGCGGTTCACCGACGCGGTGGTGCGGCTGGTGAACGCAAAGCCGGAGCCGGTCGTGTTCATGTTGTGGGGCAGCTATGCTCAGAAGAAGGCGGCGTTCGTCGATACGTCGCGACATCTGGTGCTCAAGGCCGCCCACCCCTCGCCGCTCAGCGCGCACAGCGGCTTTTTCGGCTGCGGCCATTTCTCCAAGGCGAACGCGTTCCTCGAGGAGCGCGGGCTGGCGCCGATCGACTGGGCGTTGCCGGAGAGTGCCGCTGCCGAGTAAGGGGCGGCGCCATGGAACCCAAGCATCTCGGGAAGGCGAGCGCCCTGCCCGCCTCGGCTGCGGAAGCGGTGCTCGATTATGTGCCGAACCCGAGGGAGGGCGATCTCTACCTCGTCCGCTTCGCCGCGCCCGAGTTCACCTCGCTGTGTCCGATCACCGGCCAGCCCGACTTCGCTCATCTCGTCATCGACTATGCGCCGGACCGCCACATCGTCGAATCGAAGAGCCTGAAGCTGTTCCTCTCGTCCTTCCGCAACCACGGCGCCTTTCACGAGGATGTCACCGTCGGGATCGGCAAGAGGCTCACGCAAGAAATGAAGCCGAAGTGGCTTCGAATCGGCGGTTACTGGTACCCGCGCGGCGGAATTCCGATCGACGTCTTCTGGCAGACCGGCTCGCCCCCGGAGGGGCTGTGGCTGCCCGACCAGGGAGTCGCCGCTTACCGGGGCCGTTAGCCTAGCGGTACGTCGCCTCGCGCGGCTCGGCGAACTGCTCGGTCGGCGGTGCGCTCGACGCCTGGCTTTTCGTCCACAAATAGAGCCCGGCGACCAGCACTGCGAACAGGATCAGCCCCAACGGAACCGCCAGGCCGAAATTGTGCACCAGGGCCAGCGGAGCGTTTGTGTTCGTGGCGGCGACGATTCCCGCGAAGACGACTCCGAACAGGCTCTCGCCGACAATGAGGCCGGTGGCGAGGAGAACTCCCATCCGCTGGGCAAATTCGGGGTTGCCGGCCCGCTTCGCCCATTTGTCGTAGAAATAGCCGAGCACCGCCCCGATCGGGATCAGAAGCGTGAGCGCCATCGGCAAATAGATGCCCATGCCGACCGCGAGCGGCGGCATCGATCCTCGCTTCGTCGCCCTCAGGATCTCGTCGATGACGACCGCGACGACGCCGATGCCGGCGCCGATTCCGATCAGCCCCCAGTCGAGATTGCCGCCGAGCACGCCTTGCGCGATCGCCGAGATGAGCTGCGCCTGTGGAGCGGCGAGCGCGGTGATGCCCGCGCCCGGAACGCCCTGGAAGCCGAACGCGGTGTTGAGCAGGTTGAGGATCGGCGGGATCACCAGCGAGCCGAAGACTACGCCGAGGATCAGCGCCACCTGTTGGCGCCATGGAGTCGCCCCGACCAGCTGGCCCGTCTTCAGGTCCTGCAGGTTGTTGTTGGAGATCGTCGCCACACCGAAGACGACGGCGGTGACGAACAAGGCGAAGGCGACGAGGCTCTTGGTGGCGTCGCCGCTCACACCGGGGAAAAGCAAGGCGAGGATCAGCGCGATTCCGACCACCGACAGGATGCCGACGCCCGAAATCGGGCTGTTGGAGGCGCCGATCAGGCCCGCCATGTAGCCGCACACCGCGGCGATGATGACTCCGGCGACCAGCACGTAGATGATCGAGAGGAGGATCGTCGCGGTCGGGTTTGCGGCGATCGGATTGGTGTTCGCGAAGGCATAGAGCAGCAACCCGATCGGGATCATCGAGATCAGGATGGTCGCGGTCACGATCCCGATCGGAATGTCCCGCTCGGTGATCGGAAGACTGCCGCCGCGGCCGGCCTTGCGCTCACGATTGGCCGCCATTGCCGAGCGGATTCCGCCGACGATCGGCCCGAGGATCCTCAGCAATGTCCAGATGGCGGCGACGCCGATCGTGCCCGCGCCCACGAACCTCACTTTGTTGACGAAGACGTCGCCGACGAAATCGTCGAGGCTGGTGCCGAGCGGAATGGCGCCGGCGAGCGAAGTGTAGTGCGGCACCAGATAGGCCCAGCTGATCAGAAGGCCGATAAACATGGCGATTCCGACTGCGAGGCCGACGAGGTGGCCGACTCCGATCAGCGCAAGCGACAGGCTGGCCGAGACCTGGGTCGCGCCTGAGCCCGTGCGGAAGCTCTTGGCTGCGGCCGAGGAGATCAATCCGGTCGCGGCGAGCAGCGAATAGCCGGCCGCGGCGACCGAGCTGACGATAATCATCAGCAGGCCGCGGCGGTTCTCTTCGGCTCCGCCGACTCCGGCGCCCACCTTGAGCACCTCGGCTGCGGCGACGCCTTCGGGATAGGGAAGATCGGAGCCGGTCACCATCGCCCGCCTGAGCGGGACCGAATACATCACTCCCAAGATGCCGCCGATGCCGATGACGGCGACGGAAAGCCAATAAGGAAAGCCGGTCCACCAGCCGACCATGATCAGGCCCGGAAGGACGAAGATGATCGCCGACAGGGTCCCTGCCGCGGACGCGATCGTCTGGACGATATTGTTTTCCTGGATCGTCGAATCGCTGAAGAATTTCAGCACCGCCATCGAGATCACCGCCGCCGGGATCGACGTCGCGAAGGTCAGCCCGATCTTGAGGCCGAGATAGACGTTGGCGGCGGTGAACACGACGGTGATGAGCGCGCCGAGGATCACACCCCTCAGGGTCAGCTCCTTCAGACCCGGGTCGCGGCTGGTAGCGCGTGAAGCGGCGGTGGCCATGTCGGATTGTCCTTGGCTGCTTTTTAAAGAGTGGTTGAGATGTTTCGATCCGATGCCGGCATCGGGCTCGAGTGGCGGCGGACGACCTGCCATCGCCCGTCCTCGCGGACCCAGACGTCGGTGAGGAGAACGCAATCCTCGATTTCACGGCCGAGATAGGACACCCGCCACCGCGCTTCGACGGTGCCGACCATCACGTCCTTGAGCACGACCGCTTCCTTGATGTCGAGATCGATCTTGACGAGCTCGCGCTTCTGGACGGCTTCCAGCCATTCTTCGCGCGATAAAGTGAAGGGGCCGGTGGATCGGGTCCCGATCAGCGTGAAGCGCGGATGGATCAGGGAGCGGAGCCGCTCGATATCCTTTGCGCAAAGCGAGTCGCGCCATTCGCGCTCGAGCGATTCGATGAAGTCGCAGTTGTCAGTGGCCACGGTGCCGCCTCCGGGCGCGCGCACCGCGGGCTGGTGCAAAGATTGCTGTCTCCTCCGCCACGCGCCTACACTTGCGAAACACGGCGCGCGGCGCAAGCGCTAGATGCGCTTGCGGGCGAAACGACTAGCGGGCGCCGATGTCGATGCCGACGAAGGCGGCGGGCGCCGAGCCGCGCTGGACAAGGAGCAGGACACTGGTTCGGCCGGCCTTTTTGGCCGCGTCGACAGCCGCTGCGACCTGGGCCGGAGTGGTGACCTTCTGGCCTTGGACGGCAATGACGACGTCGCCGCGCTGAAGCCCTTTTTCGGCCGCGTCGCTCGAAGCGTCGACCGCGGTGATCACGACTCCCGTCGTTCCGGGGGGCAGCTTGAGCGCCTGGGCGATCTGCGCGTTGATCGGCTGCAGCGAAAGCCCGAGCGCCTGGGTCGTCGGAGTCGCGGTTCCGGAGGAGCCGCCGGCGGTCCCCTCGTCTTCCTCGCCGAGCTGCTTGGCGAGTTGCTCTTCCGTCGGCCGCTGAGTCACCAGAACCGGGATGTTGAACTTCTTTCCGCCGCGCATGACGGTGATGGTCGAGCGAGTCCCGACCGGAAGGTTGGCGACGAGATAGGAAACGGTCTGGTCGGGATTCACGTCCTTGCCGTTGACCGCGACGATGACGTCGCCCTGCTGGATACCCGCCTTCGCGGCCGGGGTTCCGGGCTGGACCGTCCGGACGATCTCGCCGCGATCCTTGGGCAGTCCGAGCGATGCCGCGATGTCGTCGCTGACCGGCTGGAGCCCGACTCCGAGATAGCCGCGCTCCGGCCTCTCGCCGCGCCGAAGCGCGTCGATCACCGGCTTGGCGAGCTCGGCGGGGATGGCAAGGCCGATTCCGACGTTGGTCCCGGTCGGCGAGATCAGCGCCGAATTGATTCCGATGACTCGGCCGCTCATGTCGAACATCGGCCCGCCGCTGTTGCCCATGTTGATGGCCGCATCGGTCTGGATGTAGCGGTCGTAGGCACCGTTGCCGGTGATCCCGCGGTTGATTGCGGAGATGATCCCGGCGGTGACCGTGCTTCCCACGCCATAGGGATCGCCGATCGCGATCACCCAGTCGCCGACGCGCGCGCCGCGGCTGTCGCCCCACTGGACATACGGCAGGTTGGTGCCGTCGATCTTAAGAAGCGCGAGGTCGGCGAGCTCGTCGCGGCCGATGATCCGCGCCTCATATTCCTTGCGGTTCGAAAGCGTGACGGTGACCGTGTCGACGGTGCCGGTGCCGCTGGCGCTCGCGATAAGATGGTTGTTGGTGACGATATAGCCGTCCGGCGAGATGATGAAGCCGGAGCCGAGCGAGCCAGCCTCGCGAGTGCGCGGGCCGGTCCCGCTTTGGCCCTGCTGGTCCGGAAGCGGGGCGCCGAACTGCCGGAACAGCTCTTCCAGCGGGTCGACCTGCTGCTTGACCGCGATCTTCTGCTTGGTCGAGATGTTGACCACCGCAGGCATGACCTGTGCGGCGAGATCGGCGAACGACCTCGGCGCTCCGGCCACCGGCGTTATCCCGGTGGCGGGGTTCTGCGCGGTCTGCGCTCCGACCGGTCCGGTCGCGAGAGAAAACGCCGTACCCCCGACGAGCAGGACCATCGCGACACCATAGGCATAGCGCACTTTTCCGGACTCCTTCGACTTCATCGACACCCCTTGGCCTGGATTGTTCACGTCCGAACTAGCCGACCCGCGTGAACTTCAATTGAACGCGATTCACTTCGACTTGCCGGTAAACTGCCGCAGGTAATCGTTCTGCGGCGACAGGATAACGGTGGTCGGCGCCGGACGCTCCCCGGGGTCGCCCAGAAACGTCTTCTGGTACGACTGCATCGCCCGGTAAAAATCATAGAAGGCCGGATCCTTGCCGAAGCTGGCGGCATAGGTGCGTGCCGCCTCGGCATCGGCTTCCGCCTGGATGATCTGCGCCTGCTTGGCGCCCTGCGCCCGGATGGAGCGGGCTTCCTGCTCGCGCGCGGTCCGCATTCGGTCGAAGGCCGAGGTGAGCGGGGCGCCGTCGGGAAGGTCCGTCCGCTTGATCCGGACGTCCATGATCTCGACGCCATATTCGCGAGCGATCCGGTTCAGCGACCGCCGAACGTCATCCATCACTCCCTGGCGCTCGGGCGTGAGGAGCGCCGCGAAGGTAACCTTGCCGAGTTCGTTGCGGACTTCCGAACCAAGGATCGGCCGAAGCTGGTCGGCGAGTTGCTGCTCGGTCCCGGCGCGGATGTACATCAGCAGGGGATTGACGATTCGGTAGCGGGCGAAGGCGTCGACCTCCAGCCGGCGCTGATCGGTCGAGAGGACCTGCTGCGGCTGCATGTCGACATCGAGGACACGTTTGTCCAGCCACACCAGTTGCTCGGCGAACGGCACTCTCCAGCCAAGGCCGGCACCCGTGCCGCCGATCCGCTTGTCGGCGCTGTAGGCGTTGAGGATCCGCACCGGCTTGCCGAAGCGGACGACGACTGCCTGCTTGGTCTCCGGCACGACCGGGAACGCGGCAAGCACGAACAGGAGCACGACGAGCGCGACTGCAGCTGTCACGATCGGCCGCGCCCTGATGAACTCCATCACTTGCCGGCCCCCTTGTCGGACTGTTGCTGCTGTTGTCTGTTGATCTCTGGCAGCGCGAGGTACGGAGTGACTCCGGGCGCTTCGATGATCGTCTTGTCGACGCTCTCCAGCACCTTCTCCATCGTCTCATAATACATGCGCCGCCGAGTCACTTCGGGAGCGAGCCTGTACTGCTCGTAGACCTTCTGGAACGCGGTCGCCTCTCCCTGCGACTTCTGGCGAAGCTGAAGCGCGTAAGCATTGGCATTGTTGATGTAGGTCTGTGCATCCTGCTGGGCGGCGGTCACCTGCTTGAACGCATCGTTGACCTGGTCGGGCGGGTCCGCCTGCTTGATGGCGATACCCTGGATCTGGATTCCGGAGCGATAGGCGTCGAGCACCGCCTGCATGCGCTTGGCCACCTCGTCCTCGATATCGGCGCGGCGGTCGCCCATCGCGTCGTTGAGCGAAACCTGGCTGACGACTGCGCGCATCGCGCTTTCGCCGACTTCGCGGATGGTCTGCTCGGGTTGGGCGAGCTCGAACATGAAGAGCTCGGGAGTGCGGATGTTCCACCGCACCGAATAAGCGATGTCGAGCAGGTTCTGGTCGCCGGTGAGCATCAGATCCTCGCCGTTGGCGGAGCCGAGATCGACGCTTCGGATCTTCTCGACGTCCATCTTCTGAACGTGCTCGAAGGGCGACGGGAGGGTGAAGCCGACCCCGGGGCCGAGCGTAAAGACGTAGCGGCCGAAACGGGTGACCACTCCACGCTCGCCGGGCTCGATGCTGTGGAAGCTGGTGAACACCAGCCATGCCGCGAGGAGGCCGACCGCCCCCCACATGACGATCGAGCCGGTTCCACCGCCGGGGAAACGGCCGCCTGGCGACCAGCGGGCACGGTTCCTTCGAAGGAATTCCTCGAGCAAGCCGAAATTGCCGCCGCGTTCGCCGCCCGTCGGCTTACGGCCGGCAGGGCCGTCGCCCCACGGGCCGTGCGGCGGCTCTGGCTCGTCGCCGGAATCCTTTGGGCCCCAAGGACCCTTGTTGTCTGCGAAGAGGCCGCGAAATCGGCCGCCCCACCCGGATGAGATCGTCATGGTTTGCATCTATAGGAACGGCCTTCGCCGAAAAACAGTGGCAACCGGCGCCCGAGTGCCTATCTCGCAGGCGCAATGAGTGACTCGGACGATCCGCTTGCAGGTCTCGACGCGCTTCCGGATTCTGCGAGGGTGCGCTCGCGACGGCTTTCGGGCGACGTGGCGACGATTATCGCCGATGCCACCGGCCTCGCCGCCGGCGAGCGCAAGGATCTCGAGGAACGGCTCAGGGCCGCAGCGGCGGCCGCGCCCGGAGTTCGCGAAGTGCGGGTCGGGCTGACTGCAAGCCAACCCAAGCGCAAGCTGATCGCCATCGCCAGCGGCAAGGGCGGGGTCGGCAAATCGACTCTGGCCGCCAATCTCGCCATCGCGATCGCCCGCACCGGCAGGAAGGTCGGGCTGATCGACGCCGACGTCTATGGGCCGTCGCAAACGAAGCTGCTCGGAACCGACGAACGGCCGACTGCCGACGACAAGCGACTTAACCCGGTTAAGGCACACGGAATCCGCTTTCTTTCGCTCGGCCAGCTCGTGTCGCCAGGGCATGCGCTGGCATGGCGCGGGCCGATGGCCTCCGGAGCGCTCGCGCAATTGATCGAAGCGGACTGGGGCGATTCGGAATATCTCGTCGTCGACCTTCCGCCCGGGACCGGCGACGTGCAGCTGTCGCTGGTCCAGAAGTCGCGGCCCGACGGGGCGGTGATCGTCTCCACTCCGCAGGCGCTGTCTCTGATCGATGCGACCCGCGCGATAGACCTGTTCGGCAAGACGTCGGTGCCGGTCATCGGCCTCGTAGAGAATATGTCCGGCTTTACCTGCCCCCATTGCGGCGGGCGCTCCGACCCGTTCGGAAGCGGCGGCGCCGAAGAGGCTGCCGGAGCGATGGGAATTCCGTTCCTCGGCCGGATCCCGCTCGACCCGTCGGTGCGCGAGGCATCGGATGCCGGCACTCCGCCGGCAGCGACCGGGGGCCCGCAGTCGGAGGCATTTGCGGCCATCGCGGCAAAAGTGCTGCAGTCCCTGGAAACAGCAGGAGCCGCCGATCATTCTCCAGTCGAGGAGATCGCCCATGGTTCCAGGTGACGACGAGATCGCCGAGCTTTTGACCAACGCGCGAACGATCGCGATGGTCGGCGCGTCCGACCGGCCGGACCGCCCGTCCAACGGAGTCATGAAATTCCTGCAGGGCCGCGGCTACAGGGTCTTGCCGGTCAACCCGACCATCACTGGCGAGCGGATCCACGGCGAATATGTCTGGCGGGACCTGCACCAGATTGGCGAGCCGATCGACATCGTCGATATCTTTCGCAAGTCCGAGGCCGCGGGCGAGGCGGTGGACCAGGCCATCGCCGTCGGCGCCAAAGCGGTGTGGATGCAGCTTGGCGTAATCAACCGCGAGGCCGCCGAACGCGCGCAAGCCGCCGGCCTGAAGGTGGTGATGAACCGCTGCCCCAAGATCGAGATCGCGCGGCTCGGCCTGGCGCCGGTCGGAGAATCGACTGAGAGCTAGTTCGCCGGAGTCACGTCGGTGATGAAGACGGGCACGGCACCGCACTGATGGTGAAAGGGTCTGAAACCGGCCGAGTCGAGGCTCGTCCAATCGAGCCGGAGGGTATCGAACCGCACCTCCTCTCCCACGACGACGCGCTGGTCGGCGCGACCCGGTTGGTGGAACGTCACAAGCGACTCCTCGAATCGGGTTCCTGTCGGCCAGACCGGAAGCAGCATCCCGGATTGTCCATCCGGCAGAAGCAGCAAACAGCCCCTCTCGTACATCAAGGTTCCAAGCACGGGCTTCGCTTCGCCGAACCGGTAAGGCGCGGTTGCTATCTCGTAATCGCGGAGGGGCCGAACGCCCTGCGACGCGCATCCCTGGAGCAACAACAGAACCAGAATCAGTGTTTTGCGCATCTCAACGTCCGTTCCGGCGGCGTGGCAGGCACGATTATAATGGAGCCGCCGCGAAGGTGTAGCGTTGGTTTGTGATGCCCGCACTCCTTCTTGCGGCAGCGACTGCCCAGCCCGCCGACAGTGCGTCCGTGGCAGAGGCGCTCCGGCTCTGCCGTCCCGGGATCGAGAGCCGCGTATCGGGCGACATCGGATCGATCCAGGTCGATGCATCGCTCGCCGCTAAAGGATGGACCGTGATCCGCGGGCCGATGACGGCGCTGATCGGCATGGGAGAGCCCGCGCCGGGCCATGCAAGCACCCATCATCTCATTCGGGCGGATTATGACTTCATTTGTTGGGTTGACGACTCTCGAGCCCGGAAAATCGTCGTCAACCGCAAGCGTTAACATCCGGATTAGCGCCGGTTTTTCCGAGTCGCGCAACTTCAGCTTCTTCTTCAGCAGCTACTTTCCCTCTCAAAATTGCAATTTGCGCAATCACTGTCAGCATCCTCCACCTTGCTCGGCTTGCAGGATGGGAGGAGTTTATGATGCTACGTAAATGGGGAGTTATAGGCCTCGGGTTCGCGCTTTCAGCCGCCGGCTCGGGGCCTGCCACGGCACAAGCCCAGAGAGTGCAGCTCGAACTCAGTGGCCACACTTACAATGCGGCGGTTTGCGCGCGTGGGAATCCGGCCGGAACAGCTCGCTGTTTCGCGCATGTCGTGACCGATGCTCGGGGGAACATCAAGAACGGAAAACCGGTCCCGAACGCGACTCCGGCCGGCTACGGCCCCACCGATCTCCGGACGGCCTATGCCATTCCGGCGGGTAGCGGTACGCCGACCATCGCGATCGTCGACGCCTATGGCTACACGAACGCGGAGTCCGATCTCGCTGTGTACCGGACGCAATACGGCCTTCCTGCTTGCACGACGGCCAACGGCTGCTTCAAGAAAGTCAACCAGAACGGCGGGACGAGCTATCCGCGCGACGACACCGGATGGTCGCAGGAATCCGCGCTCGATCTCGACATGGCGAGCGCCGCCTGCCCGAACTGCAAGATCGTCCTGGTTGAAGCGAATACCAACTCCTTCACCAACCTGATGGCCGCGGTGACCTACGCCAAGACCATTCCGGGCGTGAGGGCGATTTCGAACAGCTATGGCGGAACCGATTCCTCGTCGCTCGCGGCCGACGATTCCACCTATAGCGCGACCAACATCGCCGTCACTGCGAGCACGGGCGACAATGGATACGGGGCTCAATATCCCGCCGCCTCGCCTGGAGTGGTCGCAGTGGGAGGCACCAGCCTCAACCGGAGCGGCAGCGGCTTCAGCGAAGCCGCGTGGAGTGGCGCAGGCAGCGGATGCGGTCTCGGCCATGCCAAGCCGACCTGGCAGAACGGGGTCACCGACGCGTGCGCGGGCCGGATGGAAGCGGACATTTCCGCCGTCGCCGACCCGAACACCGGTGTTGCGGTCTACGGACCTGCAAGCCGCCGCAGTTCGAGCTGGATGGTGTTCGGAGGAACGAGCGTATCGGCTCCGTTGGTCGGCGCCCTGTTCGCCCTTCGCAACGGCGCGATCAACGCCGCCTCGTCGGTCTATTCGCATACGACGAGCCTTCACGACGTGACCACGGGCAGCAACGGCAGCTCGTGTCCCGTCAATTACTACTGCCACGCCGGCCCCGGCTACGACGGCCCGACCGGCCTCGGCACGCCGAATGGCTTGAATGCCTTCAGTAACTGATCCTTCCTACCTTCAAGCGGGCTGCGCTCCGGCGCAGCCCGCGCTTTTCAGAATCGACTTCATGAATTTCGGCTCGCCGCTTCGCCTTCTTTGTCGGATTGTCCTTGCGGTCGCGCTGCTGGCCGCGGCGCCATTCGTGGCGCCCGCCGCGGCCCTGGCCATGCAGGGGTCCCCAGTGCCCCGCCCGGTCGCGCTGACCAAAGTCGATCTCGTCGGCCAGAGCCCGACGGAGTCGCACTTCCAGCTTACGCTCCAGCCGACCTCCAATCCCTTTCAGGCGCTTGCCAATGATCCGCGCGACCCGGCGCTTGCTCTCGCCCTCACGACGCGAAGCTCGTCAGCGGTCGCCCCGCGCGGCCTCAACGGCGTCGTGCGATCGATACAATTCGTCCAGGCCGAAGGCGTTTTGGTCCTTCACTTCATCGTCAACGACAATGCGACGATCACCGCCTCGCGCAATGGTGACCAGCTGATCGACGTCGTCGTCAGCACCGGCTCGGGAACCGCGAAGAACAGCGGATATGCCGCGTCCGCCAATCCGAACGGTCCAGCTCAATTCGTCGGTCCACCCGAAGGGCAGGAGGGATATCAGCTGGTCCTGTTGAAATATGCCGACGTCTCGGAAGTCGTCGGCCTGCTGACCGACGGCTCGGTCAAGTCGAACGATGTGTTCCTTCCGCAGGAGCCGGCGTTCGGTTCGAACAGCCTGACCGGCAACACCTACCAGCCACAGCCTGCATCGCAGGCGCCAGGGACGACCGACGCACCTTTAGGCGAATCGATCAACGCCTCGATCGCCATCGACCGCCGCCTCAACGCAATCTGGCTGAGGGGCTCGCCGGAGGAAATTGGACGGCTGAAGGCGATGATCGCGATGATCGATATCCCCGTCGACAGCGTCATCCTCGAGAGCCAGATGGTGGAGCTCACCGAATCGGGCTCGAAGGACCTCGGGATCGATTTCACCAATGCCAACGGGCAACTTGGAGTCGCGACGTTCCAGGCGGGTCAGTTCATCCCGCCCGGAGTCCCGGCGGGCAATCACCTCAGCAGCTTCCAGTTCCAAGCTGCGCTCTATGCCGAGATCCGGAAGGGCAACGGCCGGATCGTATCCAAGCCGCGGATCGCTGCGCAGAGCGGATCGACCGCGAAGATCATTACCGGGGACGCGCTACCGATCCTGACGGCGATTACCTTGTCGGGAGTGAACGGCGTCTCCCAGCAGGTCCAGTACGTCAACGTCGGCGTGACTCTGCAGATTGCTCCGCGGGTCAGCGCCGACGGCTTCGTCACCAGCCATGTCTATGCGGTCGTGTCGAGCGTGACGGGCTTCAGCCAGGGCTATCCGACCATCAGCCAGCGCCAGGCGGAAACCTCCGCCACGGTGCGCGACGGCGATTCGTTCGTCATCGGCGGGCTGACACAGGACGAGAACATCACCAACAAGGGCAAGATCCCTCTCCTCGGTGACATTCCCATTCTTGGCGAAGCGTTCCGGACCACGCACGGTACTCGCGCCCGGACAGAGCTGTACATCATCGTCACCCCCCACATCGTTCACCGGGTGGGAACGCAGGCGCTGACTCAGGCTCGTCAGGAACCCTATGACTCGCAGCCGGTAACGACCATTCCCGCTCGCCCCGGCGAGGCCAACTACAGGCCCGAAGCACCGCCGGAGGCTATACCGGCGGGCAATCCGCTGCAGCCGCCGCAGCACTAATCAGGCGGTCCCCACGGTCATTCGCGGCACCAGGATGGTCGGCGCATCGATTCCGCGGCGGAACTCGAGATCCGAACCGGGCTCCAGCGTTGCAAACATGTCGATCAGGTTCGACGCAATCGTGATTTCCTGCACCGCCGGGCCGATCTCGCCGCTGCTGACGAGAAAGCCGGCTGCGCCGCGGCTGTAGTCACCGGTCACCGGGTTGACGCCCTGGCCGATCAGCTCCGTCACCAGCAACGCTTCGGGGAAAGCGGCAAGCAGCTGGTCGCGGCTGCGCGTTCCGGCGGCGAGATAGAAATTGCCGGGCGCTACGCCCGCCGGTCCTCCGACCGAGCGGGAGGAATGTCCGGTCGGCGCGATTCCAAGCTGACGCGCCGAAGCGCTGTCGGCCATCCAGGTCTTGAGGACTCCGTCGGCAACAATGTCCTGCCGAAGTGAGCGCATCCCCTCGCCGTCGAACGGGCGCGAGCGAAGTCCGCGCGGGCGCAAGGGATCGTCGACGATCCGAACGCCTGGCGCGAAAACGCGCTCTCCCAGCCTGTCCTGGAGGAAGCTCGACTCTCGCGCGATGGACGAGCCGCTGACCCCTCCGGCGAAGTGGCCGAGAAGGCTGCCGGCGACCCGCGGGTCGAACACCACGGGCATCGGCCCCGACTTGGGCCGAACCGGATCGAGCCGGGCGACGGCTCGCCTGCCCGCCTCGCGGCCGATGCTTTCGGGGGATTCGAGGTCTTCGAGGTGGCGCGTGGAATGCGACCAGCTGTCGCGCTGCTTGCGCGCGCCTTCGCCAGCGACGACGGACACCGAGCATCCCCTTCCGGTCGCCTGATAGGCGCCCGAAAAGCCGGCGGAGGTCGCCAGCGCGATGGTCGCCATGGATGCGCTCGACCCCGCGCCGCTGGAATTGGTGATCCCGGCAACCGCGAGCGCCGCTTGCTCGGTTTCGAGCGCGCGCGAGCGAAGGCCGGCCGGATCGGGTTCGATGGCGTCGATCGAATCCAGCTGCGCGAATGGCGTCTGGGCGAGAAGCTCCGGCGGGGCCAAGCCTGCGAACGGGTCTTCCGGCGCCTCCGCGGCCATCGCCAGCGCTCGCCCGACGAGCGCGTCGAGTGCCTCCTTCGACAAATCGGACGAGGCGACCGATGCCGGCCGCGCGCCGACGAACAGCCGAAGCCCGATCTCCTCGCCTTCGGAGCGGTTCACCTGGTCGAGTTCGCCGAGACGGACCTGCACGTCGACCGAACTGCTGCCGATATACAAGACATCGGCTGCGCCGGCGCCGGCGCGAATGGCGCGCTCCACCAGCCGTTCGGCCGCGGCCCGGGACTCGTCCTTGGAAAGCATGGCGGCGGGTTAGCGGCTGGAAAGGCCGACGACCAGCATCGCCAGGAACACGAGCAGCCCGCAGAAGCGATTGGAGCGAAACAGCTTGAGCGCGCCCTCGCCGTCCGCGGGGTCGACCCGAAGCGCCTGGTTGGCAAGATGGATCGCGGCGGGAGCCAGAGCGACCAGCGCCAGCCACTCGGGCCGCACCTTCCAGATCGCCGCCGCCCACAGCAGGACCGCCACCGAGTAGAAGATGCCGACGCCGAGCGCCGCTTTGTCGCCGAGACGGCGCGCGCTGCTCTTCACTCCGACGAGGGCGTCATCCTCGATATCCTGGATCGCGTAGAGGGTGTCGTAGCCGATGACCCAGGCAATGCTTCCCAGCCACAGCAGGAGCGCGGGCCAGTCGAGGCTTCCGCGAACCGCTGGCCAGCCGACCAGCGCGCCCCACGAGAAGACCAGGCCGAGCCATGCCTGCGGCCACCAGGTGATCCGCTTCATATAGGGATAGGCCGCGACCGGCGCGATGCTCACCAGCGAGACGATCTGGGCAGTCCGGTCGAGCTGAAGGAGCACGATCAAGGCAAGGACGAGCAGGATGGCGATGAGGCCCCAGGCGCTCGCGATCGAGACTCGCCGGCTCGCCAGCGGACGAAGGCGAGTCCGCTCGACCCGAACGTCGAGATCGCGGTCGACGATATCGTTATAGACGCAGCCGGCGCTTCGGGTCGCGAACGCTCCGAGCGCGAGCCAAAGGAACAGGCTCGATCTCTCGCCGACTCCCGCAAGAGCGACGCTCCACGCGCACGGCCAGTAGAGAAGCCAGCTGCCGATCGGCCTGTCCAGCCGGATCAGCGACGCATAGGGCCGCAAGCGTGGCGGCAGGGCGCCGATGAAGCCGCGGCGCTCGCTGTCGGGCACAATCTCGGTGGTCGCGCTCACGCACGAGTCTGTGGCACCCCGCGAGGCGCCGCTCAAGACGCTCCAGGCTGATCAAGATTATGGACGCAAATTATCCCGGAGCAGTTGCAGCCAAAAACCGAGTCCAGCGTTGTGCCTGCGTAACGACGACCGGGATTCGGCCGCCGACCGGGGAAGTCCGGCGGATGTATGAAGCTTATTTCACAAAGCGACTGCTGGAGGCACTGAACCGTGCGGAGCAAGCCGCAGATTGCGACGAACGGTCCGTGCATCTCCAGATATCGCGCCATTACCGCGATCTGCTCGAAGCCCCGGACAAGCGTGATTCACTCCGCCACACGACCCGCATTGCCGCAACCCTGCGATACGGCACCAGCCTTCGGCGGGTGACGGTGTCGGACTTGTCGACCGGCGGCTTTCGAATCACGCTCGACGACCCGCTGGAGCCGGAAACGCCGGTCGCCCTGCAGATGGACGGGTTCGCACCAACCGACGGCCTCGTTGTGTGGCGGGCCGGCGACCAGCTCGGCTGCAAATTCGTACGGCCGCTCCATCCGGCGCTCGTCGATGCCGCGATCGCACTCGGCACCGAGCCTTAGTGGCGCAAATCCAGCGTGCCCGCTAATCGGCGGTTATGCCCGCAACCCCCGCCTGGCCGCCGAGAAGCCTGACTCGCCTCTTCGTCCGGCAGCCGCTCGGCAGCGGGACGCAAGTCGATCTCGATCGCGGCCAGGCCAATTATCTCGGCAACGTGCTGCGGCTGAGCGAAGGCGACGAAGTCCTGCTGTTCGACGGCCACTCGGGCGAGTGGCTTGCGCGAATCTCGAACGCGGCGCGCAAAGGCATGGCGCTCACCGTCGAGCGAAAGATTCGCGAAGCGGAGGGCGTTCCCGACGTCTGGCTTGCCTTCGCGCCGGTGAAACGCGCGCAGACAGACTGGCTGGTTGAAAAGGCGACAGAGCTGGGGGTTGCCCGGCTCGTCCCGGTGATGACGCGGCGGACGATCGTCGAGCGGGTGAAGCTCGATCGGCTCGAGGCGATCGCGATCGAAGCGGCGGAGCAATGCGGCCGGACTCGCCTGCCGGCGATCGCCGAGCCGATGCCGCTGAAACAGTTCCTCGACCGCCGCGATCCGGGACGGGCGCTCTATTTCGCCGACGAGGGCGGAGGCGAGTCCGCGGGAGACGCGTTCAAGCCCGGTGCGGCAACGATCCTGACCGGCCCCGAAGGCGGCTTCACCGACGAGGAGCGGGCGCTCGTTCGCTCGGCAGCCAATGCCGTTCCCGTCTCGCTCGGGCCGAGGATCCTGCGGGCCGAAACGGCGGCGTTGGCGGCCTTGGCGGCATTCATGGCGGTCGCCGGCGACTGGCGGCCATAAGGCAGATTGGTTGCACGATAAGACGGAAATGCTGGCGCGGTTTCTCACGCGCCGCTACGGGCGCAGCGAATGACCACGCGGACCGACGATAGCGAAAGTCCTCTCATCGAGAGCCGCGACGACCTGCTCGCGACCTTCGCCGCGGGAGAGAAGCCGCCGGAGAAATGGCGGATCGGCACCGAGCACGAGAAGTTCGTCTTCCGCACGTCCGATCACCGCGCCCCCACCTACGACGAGCCCGGAGGAATCCGCGACCTGTTGATGGGACTGACCGAGTTCGACTGGAAGCCGGTCATCGAGAATGGGAACGTCATTGCGTTGCTCGGCCCTTACAACGGAACCATCAGCCTCGAGCCCGCCGGCCAGTTCGAGCTGTCCGGAGCGATGCTCGAGAATCTCCACCAGACGTGCATCGAGGCCGGCCGGCACCTCAATCAGTGCAAGGCGATCGGCGATCGGCTCGGGCTCGGTTTTCTCGGCTTGGGGATGTGGCCCGACAAGACGCGCGCCGAGCTGCCGACGATGCCCAAGGGCCGCTACGCGATCATGCTGAACTACATGCCGAAGGTCGGCAACCTTGGCCTCGACATGATGCTCCGGACCTGCACGATCCAGACCAATCTCGACTATTCGTCCGAAGCCGACATGGTGAAGAAGTTCCGAGTCGGCCTTGCGCTTCAGCCGGTCGCCACTGCGCTCTTTGCCAATTCGCCGTTCACCGAAGGCAAGCCCAACGGCTACCTCAGCTACCGAAGCCACATCTGGGAGGACACCGATCCCGACCGGACCGGCATGCTGCCCTTCGTCTTCGAGGACGGGTTCGGATACGAGCGCTACTGCGACTACGCGCTCGATGTGCCGATGTACTTCGTCTATCGCGACGGCAAATATCTCGACGTCGCCGGCGAGAGCTTCCGCGATTTCCTCGAAGGCAAGCTCCCGCAGCTTCCGGGCGAAAAGCCGGTCGTTTCGGATTTCATCGATCATCTGTCGACGATCTTTCCCGAGGTCCGGCTCAAGAGCTTCCTCGAGATGCGCGGCGCCGACGGCGGGCCGTGGAGCCGGATCTGTGCCCTCCCCGCTTTGTGGGTCGGCCTGCTCTACGAGACGCAAGCCCTCGATGCCGCGTGGGACCTCGTCAAAGGCTGGAGCATCGCCGATCACGAGCAGCTTCGCCGCGACGTCCCCAGGCTGGCGCTGAACGCGCCGGCACCGGGCGGCGGGACCATGCACGGCCTTGCGCGCCAGGTGCTTCAGATCGCGTCGGACGGACTCACGCGCCGCAACCGGCTCAACAGTGCCGGCGACAATGAAAGCGGGTTCCTCGACCCGCTCAACGAGATTGTCGCCAGCGGCAAAACGCCCGCCGAGCGCTTGCTCGACCTCTACCACGGTCCGTGGCAAGGGGACCTCAGCCGCGTCTATTCGGAGTTCAGTTTCTGATGGATATGCAAGCCGCCCCTCGCCGGACCTTCTATCCGCCGATCGAGCCCTACCAGTCGGGCCATCTCGATGTCGGCGACGGGCACAGCCTCTATTGGGAATTGTGCGGCAATCCGGACGGCAAGCCGGTCGTGTTCCTTCACGGCGGCCCCGGCGGCGCGTCCAGCCCCGATCACCGGCGGCAGTTCGATCCCGACAAGTACAAGATCCTGGTGTTCGACCAGCGCGGCTGCGGCAAGTCGACGCCCTTCGCGAGCCTCGACAACAACACGACCTGGGACCTTGTCGAGGATATCGAGAAGCTCCGGACGCAGGTCGCCAACGTCGACAAATGGTTGGTCTTTGGCGGATCGTGGGGATCGACCTTGTCCCTGGCCTATGCGCAAACCCATCCTGAGCGGGCGACCCAGCTGGTCCTGCGTGGCATCTTCCTGTTCCAGCAGTACGAGCTCGACTGGCTCTACAGGAAGGGCGGAGCCTCATCGCTCTATCCGGACAAATGGGACGAGTTCGTCGCGCCGATTCCCGAAGCCGAGCGCGGCGACCTGCTACAGGCCTATCGCAAGCGGCTGACCAGCGGGAACATGGACGAGCAGGTCGCGGCCGCCAAGGCGTTCGCCGCGTGGGAGGGCAATGTCGTCACCTTGCTCCCCAACGCGGAGGTGATGGACGAATTCACCGATTCCAAAAAGGCCGTCGCGATCGCTCGGATCGAGAACCATTACATGATCAACAAGGGCTGGCTGGGCGAGACCCAGCTGCTGGACGGCGCAGGCAAGCTGAAGGGTATCCCCGGAATCATCGTCCAGGGCCGCCACGACTGCTGCACGCCGCCGCGCGCCGCCTGGGCGCTGAAGCAGGCCTGGCCCGAGGTCGATTTGCAGATCGTCCCCGATGGCGGCCATTTGTTCAACGAGCCCGGGATCCTCGATGGCCTGATCCGCGCGACGGATTACTTCGCGGACCGGTAGCTCCGGCACTACTCGCCAGGGTGGTACGTCCGCTCGGTGTGACCCTGCAACTGATCGGGCCAGAAATAGACCTCGCGGAGATTTCCTGACGCGTACCGCTCGGCCTCGTCGCGGAAGTGCGGCGAGTCGGGGTGGCCGCTTTCGCCTCCCGCTGTGACTGCGCGGGCTCGGACTTTCTTGCCGAACTCGACCACCGCGACGAAGCTGTTGCCGGACGTCCCGTACCAGCGCTTCGTGCCCGGCTCCGGGGTGGCTCCGAAGGCGGCGAGCGAGCCGTAGGCGCTGCTCGCGAACGGCACCGGAATGCTCGGTTTCGAATCGTCGAACGGGGAGAGGATCAGCGGCGACAGCCGCTGGAATCGGTTGATGTCGCCCCACGGCACCTGCCACCGGCCGAAATCGGCGGTCAGCTGATCGACGGCTGTCGTGAGCGATTGAAGCTTCTGCTCAGGGCTCGTGTCGCGGGCGAGCCGCATCATCGACTTGTTGCCGGGCTCGCCGGCGGGGCGGTCGAGCATCGCGTACAGAGCGCGCCCGTAGAACATCGCCAGCGACTGCGGCACGGACTCGGAGCCCCAGCGATAGTCCCAGCCGCGAAGCGCCGCGATCGGCCCCGCGAGCGACGCTTTGCGCGGGTCGGCGGCGGGCAACGCGGCATAGGCATCGACGAGCGGCGGGATCAGCGCAGCGAACCCGGGCTGATAGCTGTCGAACGCGGCGGCGTTCAGCTTGTCGAGTGTCCAGCCCTTGCTTCCGGTCAGAAGCCGGAGCGCGTGGAGCCCGCGATAATTCTCGCCGAACATATCCATGTACTTCGGAAAGTCCGCCGCCTTGGGGCTGTAGGCGCCGGCCGTGCTCCACGGCGCGTTGTTGTTATTGTCCACCCACCCGTTGGGCGGATTGATCGCATTGGGCAATTTGTCGACTGGCGTGTCGCCCTTCCAGTCGGTCGCCGGGTCGCTTCCGTCGACGAGCGCGGTGTAGTCGAAGCGGTCGTCCCTCACCGGCACGAACTGCGGGTGCAAGTAAGCGATGTTGCCACGGTCATCGGCGAACATCGTGTTGTTCGAGCTGTTGGCCCTGAGGTCGGAGACCTTCATGAAGGATTGGAGGTCGGTGGCCTTGGTGCGCAGGAACGATTGCTCGAGCGCCGGGATCGGCCGGTCCATCATCGCGAACGAGATCCAGTGGCCGTCCTGGCTGGCGACGATCGGGCCGTGGTGCGTGCGGTAAACAGTGAACGAGCGGCTCGACATGGCGCCGCCCGCGGACCGGTAGCGGATCGTGATCTTCTCGGGCTGCATTGGTCGGCATTCGCTTCCATACCGGTAGCAATAGCCATCCCCGCGCCGCTCGACCGCTTCCGCGAACTCGTCGACCGCATCGGCGCCGGTCGACGTGTGCATCCAGCCCGCGTGCGGGTTGAACCCCTGATAGACGAAGAACTGGCCCCAGGTGACGGCGCCATAAGCGTCGAGGCCCTCGTCGCTCTTCATCTGCAGCTCGGACCGAAAATAGAAACTGGTGTGCGGGTTGATGAGAAGCAATGCGCCGGTGCCCGGCGCGGTAATCTTGGGCGATATTGCGATCCCGTTGGACCCCTGCGGTTCGTTCAAGTCCCGTGACTTGGGCGCGTTGAATGCGAGCGTCGCCGCGGCCGCGCCCGGTTCCGGCGGCCCCCCGCAGCAGTAGAATTTGGCGAGCTGGTCGAGATCGATTCGTTCGATGTCGCCGCCGATGCTGCCCTCGGTGAAGCTCAGCGCCATCCACGGCTCGAAATGCTTGATGACCAGCGGGTTCACGTCGGGATGGGTGGCGATGTAGTAATTCAGCCCGTCGGCCCAGGCGTTCATCAAAGTCTTCAGCCAGTCGGGGCTCCTGGCATATTCGGCCTGCAGCTTTTGCGGGCTGACGTAGAGGCGGGCGCGCAGATCCTGCCACACCGCATTCTGGCCCCGAGCCTCCGCCGTCCGTCCGAGCGCCGTCAGGTAGTTCGCTTCGATGCGCGGGAAGTCGTCCTCCGCCTGCGCATAGATCATCCCGAACACCGCGTCGGCGTCGGTGCGGCCGCTGACATGGGCGATTCCCCAGTCGTCGCGGACGATGGTCACGCGCGCGGCTTCGCTTCTGAGGCGGTCGAATTCCGACGGCGGATTGGCGGCGGCCGTCAGGAGCAAGAGAAGCGGGAGAGCAAATTTTCGCATGTTGAAGGGCTAAGGCGTGGAGGCCACGCCCGCAAGCCGGGCTGGCGTTTCGAGCCCTCTTCGCGTTAGCCTGCTCCGTGAAAGTGGGGAGACAGATGGCAACAGCGGGCAAGAAGACGCCGATCGGCCGGGTAATCGCGGCGAGCCTCATCGGAACCACGATCGAATGGTACGATTTCTTCCTCTACGGCTCCGCCGCCGCACTGGTTTTCAACAAGCTGTTCTTCCCGTCATTCGACCCGCTGGTCGGCACCTTGCTCGCCTTTGCGACCTATGCGGTCGGCTTCGTTGCCCGCCCGCTCGGCGGAATTGTCTTTGGTCATTTCGGCGACCGCGTCGGCCGCAAGAAATTGCTGATGTGGAGCCTCGTCATGATGGGGCTCGCCACCGTCCTGATCGGGCTTTTGCCGGGCTATGCCGCAATCGGCGTGTGGGCGCCGGTCGGCCTTATCGTCCTTCGAGTCTTCCAGGGGTTCGCAGTCGGCGGCGAATGGGGCGGAGCGGTGCTTCTGGCCGCCGAATATGGCGACGCGAAGCGCCGCGGGTTCTGGGCGAGCTGGCCGCAGGCGGGAGTTCCGCTCGGAAGTCTGTTGTCGGCCGGGATTCTCGCGCTGATGGCCGGGATCCAGAGCGAAGCGGACTTCGTCGCCTGGGGCTGGCGTATCCCGTTCCTTCTGTCGGGCCTGCTGGTGATCGTCGGCTGGTACATCCGCAATCGGGTCGCCGAGACCCCGGCGTTCCAGGCGCAACTCGACGAAGCGGCAATCCCGCCCAGGCTGCCGGCCATGGATGTCTTTCGCGAGCGCCCGCGCGCGGTGCTCCTCGGCGCGGGGCTCAGGGTGGGCGAGAATATCGTTTATTACATCCTTACCGTCTTCTCGCTGACCTTCCTGGTCGATGTCGCGACCGAAAGCCGGAGCCTCGCGCTCGACGCGTTGCTGATCGGAGCGGCGGTCCAGTTCGTCGCGATCCCGCTGCTTGCGATCCTGTCCGACCGCATTGGCCGTCGCCCCGTCTATGCGTTCGGAGCGTTCGGACTCGCCATATTCATCTTCCTGTTCTTCCCGATGCTTGCGAGCGGAAGCGACGGCGCGATCATCCTCGCCATCGTCATCGGACTTGTGCTCCACGCGTCGATGTACGCGCCGCAGGCGGCCTTCATCACCGAGCTGTTCCCGACCCGAATCCGCTATTCGGGCGTGTCGATCGCCTACCAGCTCACCGCCATCTTCGCGGGCAGCCTCGCGCCGATCATCGCGGTGCTGCTCTACAAGAACCTACACTCGTCGGTGCCGGTGTCGATCTACGTCGCCGTCGCCTGCGCGATCAGCGGCGTCAGCGCGCTCCTGGCGAAAGAGACCAAGGGCGTGGAGCTGAGCGAAATTCGGTAGCCTCGACTTGGCGACGAACAGCCGTTGACGAACTATCGCGCCGTTCATAGTGCCGGGTAACAGCTGACCTCAGCCGTTGCCCACTATTCCGGCGGGTCGAAGGCCGGTCCCAAATGCCGCCAACTTGGCGTCGGCTTGCGCCGCGATTTCGCGCGCTCGACGGTGGAGGATCATGCCTGCGTGAGTGCCCCGTTGCCGCTTCCGCCGATTGGCGGAAAGTTCCGAGACAGGCCCGACCAGCTGAGAAACCGTCAGACCCTGCTGGGAATGACGATAATGACCGCAATTGCGCTCGCCATGGCGCTTTGGACCACGCGGGCGATCAATCCCATTCGGGGCGACACCTACGAATATCTCTTTTTCGATCCATCGAGAACGGTCGGTTACCCGGCATTCCTGTGGATCGTCCGACTGATTACCGGGAATGTCGCCCTGGCGGTGCAGGCGCAGATGTTCCTCCTCGCCGCATCCTTGCTGTTCCTTGGGTGGAGCTTCCACGCCTTCGTTAGGCGTCCGGCCTTCTCTTATGTCTTCCAGGCGTTTCTTGTGATCCAGGTTGCGATCTGGAAGGCGTCGGCGTTCCTGATGACGGAGGCGGTCTCGACGGCGCTGGTCGCGATCTGGTGCGCCGTAATGCTGCGACTGATCAGACGTTTCTCGCTGGGCGGGGCGGCCTTGCTAATCCTGGTTTCGGGTCTGGCGACGATGGTTCGACCTTCCCTTGTCGCACTCTTCCTTGGAGCGGCGCTTTTCCTGGCCGTTGTCAGGCCGGCGCGCGAGCGTGCTCGGCTGCTACTGATGACGGGGTTGGGCGCGATCCTGGCCTGGTCCGCCACGCCCCTCGCCCAGATCCTGGTTCACGGGTCTGTGACGACCACAAGCCCGATTGCTCGAGGGGTGCTCCAGCACACGCTCTATTGTGACCAGCCGATCGTTGCGCGGGACCCGGACTCCGCGTTCGTCGAACAGAATGCGGCGAAGGTCCGGCGCTATATCGGCACCGCGCCCCCCGATGTGCAGGAGCAGCTTCAAAGAGCTTACAGCACGCCTTTGCGCTTCGGCCTGATCATCCCGGTTCTGGGACGGCGGCATAATCTCCAATCGAGGTCGCAGGTCGATCCTTATCTTTCGCGGATCGCGAGCGAGAGAGTGGAAGCCAATCCTGCTTGCTACGCCGGGAGTGTCGTGGGCGCCTATTATCGAATGGCGACTTTCGACACCAACCGGACGAAGCAAGACGAATGGCGCATCAGCCGGTTCACGGCGACCCATCCGCCTGTCGAGGTGCCGCAGTACCCGGTCCTGCACGGCGACGACCGGCTGGCCCGGCAAACGGCCGATGCCGTCCACAATCAGGTCTCGGGGCTGAACCCGCAGCGGATGCATCTGGATTTCGACGGCAAGGTGTCTGGTCTGACGGTCCTGCCGGTCCGCTTGTTTTATGGCGCAGCCGCAATCATCGGCTTGCTTGCGCTGGTCCGGGTCGCGACCGGAAGGCAGGCTCCGCCGAAGCATCGAAGATCGATCGCCGGGGTTGCGGCACTGGGGCTGTCTTTCCACGCAATCCTGGCCATCACCGCCATCGTCGAGCTCGGCCTGTCGCGCTATGTCATTCCGCTATGGCCGATGGTCTGCACGACCATGGCAATCGCCGCGCTCGGCCTGGTCGAAAGACGGCGCCTGGCCGGCCGAAATCGGGCCGCGTGGGTTGAAAGCGCCCTGGAGCCCGCCCTCACCTAGTGCACGCATTTACACGCAAAGCGGGGAAAGCCCGGCCGCGCACCGGTTGTTTGATGAGGACTGGGCGTCCATCATCGCGGTGCTGATGGACATGAAACTGCACTCCTCCGTGCCGGTGTCGATCTACGTCGCCGTCGCCCGCGCGATCAGCGGCGTCAGCGCGCTCCTGGCGAGAGAGACCAAGGGCGTGGAGTTGTCGGAAACTCGATAGCTACGGAGTACGCAACCATTCCTGCGATGACCGAAGAATTCCCGCAAGATATCCGAAATGAGGTGATTGAGAGAGTGCGCCAGTACTCGGCCGAGACCGGAGATTTGCTAGAGCGCCATCTCGGCGAGTTGTTCCCGGATCCGTGGGATTTCATCGAACTCTGCTGGAGTCTGGAGGAGAGATACGGAATCGACTTGCGACCATTTTTCGAAGATGGTCAGCCCGAAGTTGGTTGGTGGATTTGGCGTCGCAAAGCCGCGAGAGATGTAACCGTGCGCGAGCTAAGCGAACACATTGCAGACCTGGTTGGCAGCAAGTCTGGGTAGCGCACTACGTTTCGGGCAAAGCCTGCTTGGCTTCGCCCCAGCCGAGCAGCATTTTCGATGAGGAGCGATCGAGCAGCAGGTCGAGCTCGCGGATGGTGAAGGCGTTGCCGCCTTCGTAATCGCCGAGCTCGTCCCAGGCGACCGGGGCCGCCACCGGCGCGCCTTCGCGGGCGCGCGCCGAAAACGGCATGACCGCGGTCGATCCGCGCTGGTTGCGAAGCCAGTCGAGGAAGATTCGACCCTTGCGCTGCACCTTGCGCATGTTGGCGGTGAAGCGCTCCGGCTCGGCTTCCGACACAGCGCGGGAGAAGCGCTCGGCGAACGATGTGACCGCGTCCCAGTCGGCTGACGCATCGAGCGGCGCGATGACGTGGATGCCCTTGCCGCCGGTCAGCATCGGGAAGGTCTTGAGGCCCATGTCGGCGAGCAGGTCGTGGATTCGTTTGGCCGCTTCGCGAACGTCGGCGAAATCTAGACCGACGTCTGGATCGAGGTCGAACACCAGCCGGTCGGGATATTCGACCTTGTCGGCGCGGCTTCCCCAGCCGTGGAACTCGATCGTGCCCATCTGCACACAGGCCAGGATGCCACGGATGTCGTCAACGTAGAGATAATCCGCCGTACCGCCCTTCTTCTCCTCGATCGGCACGTGCTTGACGTCGTCGCCCATCGATCCGGTGTCGTGCTTCTGGAAAAAGCATTTCTTGGCGCGGCCCTGTGGACAGCGGATCAGCGTGATCGGCCGGTTGGCGGCGTCGAGCATCAGCAGCGGATTGATCGCCGCATAATATTCCGCGAGATCGTATTTGGTCAGCTTCTCGGTCGGGTAGATCGCCCGGTCGGGGTTGCTGATGGTAATGCCGAGGCTCTCGGGCGTCGGGTGATCGCCCTTGCTGGCCGACTTGGGCAGCTTTTTCTTCGTCTCTCGCACGACCTCGCTCGCCGGCTTGTCCTCGCGAAGCGCGATGAAGCTCGGGTGGCGAAGGATACCCTCGCTGGTAAATTCCGTGAATGCGATTTCGGCGACCAGCTCGGGCCTAATCCAGTGGCCGCCCTTGCGCTCGCCGCGCGGCACATCGACCGCCGGCTTGTCGATCTCCAGCGGCTTCATCCGGTTGAGAAGCTCGCCCATCGTCTTCATGTCGAATCCCGTGCCGACCTTGCCGGCGAAGCGCAGCGTGCCGTTGTCGCGCGTCGCCAGGAACAAGGAGCGGAAGCCGCGGCGGACCTTGTCGCTTTCCGACCAGCCGACAATGACGAACTCCTGGCGCTCGATGCATTTGACCTTCAGCCAGTTTTTCGTTCGCTCTCCGCGATAGGGCGCGCTGGCCTTCTTCGCGACCACACCCTCCCCGCCTTCGGCGCAGATCGCCTTGAGAAGCTCCTCGCCTTTCCCGAGCACATGGTCGCCGTAGACGATCGCCGATGGTGAATTTTCGAGCAGCGCGGCAAGCCGCTCCTTGCGTTCCAGATTGCCGAGCTTGCGGATGTCTTCGCCGCGGTCGACGAGCAGGTCGAAGGCGTAGAAGACGAGGTTCTTTCCGCGGCTCTCCTTGAGCGTCGACTGGAGCAGCTGGAAGTCGGGCTTGCCCTGCTTGTTGAGCGCCACCGCCTCGCCGTCGATCAGGCAGCCCGGCGGCAACCCCTCGGCCGCCTTCACCAGCGCCCGGAACTTGTCGCTCCAGTCCTTGCCGTTGCGGGTCCAGGCGGTTGCCGCGTTCGACCCGGTGGCGAGGAGCAGCCGGTAACCGTCGTACTTGTACTCGAAGAGCCAGTCGGACCCGGTCGGCACATGGTCGACCAGAGTTGCGAGCTGCACCGGCTCGAAGCCCGGCGGAGCGAGGCTCGCCTTGGTCTTGCCGCGCCCGCCTTTCTGACCGCCGCGGTTGGAGCGCCACACGTCCTCTCCCGAAGCGATCTCCGCCATGGTCCGCCCCGTCGTCACGCTGGTGGTGCAATCGTCGACCAGCTCGTCGCCATTCTCGGGCTCGGCATATTGATCGTCGACCTTCTTCAGCATCCAGCTTTCGCGGCTCTCGTTGTTGCGCGGTTTCAGCCGGAACATCACCCACTCTCCCTTCATCCTCTCGCCCTCCAGAGTGAAATGGAGATGGCCTTCCTCGATGGTCCTGGTCGGGTCCTTGCCGGGCTCGGGCACCCATTTGCCCTCGTCCCAAAGCATCACCGTGCCGCCGCCATATTCGCCGCGCGGGATCGTCCCTTCGAAATCGCCGTAATCGAGCGGGTGGTCCTCGGTCCGCATCGCCAGCCTTTTCTCGGCGGGATCGAGGCTGGGCCCCTTCGGAACCGCCCAGCTCTTGAGCACGCCGTCCATCTCCAGCCGGAAATCCCAGTGGAGGTGCGAGGCGTCGTGTTTCTGGACGACGAAGCTGTCGCCCTTGCCCGTGAGCTTGCGCCCCTTGGGCTCCTTCGTCTTCGAGAAGTCGCGCTTCTTGTTGTAGGTCTCGATGTCGAGCTTGCGCGCAGCCATGGCTTACTTCCGGCCGCCCGCGGCTTTCTTCTTGGCGGTGCCCGTCGAGTGGGGGCGCGCCTTGCTTCGGGGCGCCGGCTTCGCCTTCGGCTTTGCCTTCTCGCCGCCGCCGCCGGATTCGACGCTCTTCTTCAGCGCCGCCATCAGGTCGATGACGTTGGAGCCCTTGGGCGGCGGGCCTTCCGGCTCCTGGATGATCTTCTCGCCCTTGCGCCGCTGCTTTTCGGCGATCAGTGCCTTCAGCGCATCGACATAGCGGTTGTGGAACTCGCTCGGGTCGAACTTCCCCGTCTTCTTCTCGATCAGCATAGAGGCGAGGTCGAGCATATCCTCGTCGGGCTCGTGGTCGCCGATCTCGCGGAAATAGGATTGCGCCTTGTTGACCTCGTCGGCGTAGCGAAGCGTCTCGAGGAGCAGCCCGCGCCCGCACGGCTTGAGGGCGACCACATATTCCTGCCCGCGCATCGCCAGCTGGCCGATGCCGACCTTCTTGGCATCCTTCAGCGCATCGCGAAGGACGACATAGGCCTCCTCGGCAAGGTCGTCCGCCGGCACCACATAATAGGGCTTCTCGTAATACATGGCGTCGATGTCGCGCAGGTCGACGAACTCGACGAGGTCGAGCGTCTTGCGGCTCTCGAGCTTGACGCTCTCGATTTCCTCGGGATCGAGAAGGACGTAGTGGCCCTTCGACACTTCGTAGCCCTTGACGATCTCGTCGCGGTCGACGGGGCCGACGCCGGGCACGACTTTCTCATATTTGATCCGCTTGCCGGTCGGCTCGTGCACCTGGTGGAACTGGATCGATGCGCCGCTCTTGGTCGCTGGATAAAGCTCGACCGGAATCGAAACCAGCGCGAGCCGGATCTGCCCTCTCCAAATCGGTCTTGCCGCCATCGGCCTGACTCCTCGCGAAAAACGCAGAATCAAACCGCTTGGGCGTGGCAGTCGTTCCGAAGCGGCGACGAGTCCAGACGAGTCGCCGCCTTCAGCGAGGCAATGAACGGCGCAACTGCAGAGGCGGGCGACACCGCTCCGGCGACCAGCGAGACGATTGCCGAGCCGCAGATCACGCCCGCTGCGCCCGCCGCGAGTGCTGAGCGCACGTGCTGCGGATTCGATATTCCGAACCCGAACACGGACGGCGACGCGCCGAGATCGCGAAGGCGCTCGATGAGCGCGGGGTCGAAGCGCGCCTGCGTGTGCGCGCCGGTGATTCCCGGCCGGGTAACACAATAGGTGTAGCCTCTGCAGAGGCGCGCGATCTTCCGAAGCGTGACCGCCGGCGTGTTCGCAGCAGCGATCAGCACCGGGTCGAGGCCTGCCTCGCCCATCTCCTCGGCCCACGGCTCCGCCTCGATCGCGGGAAGATCGGCGACGAGCAGGCTGTCGGCGCCCGCTTCGGCAGCGCGCGCGAAGAAATCGCGGCGGCCGCGGGCCAGCACCAGGTTTGAATAAGTGAGAATTCCGACCGGCACTTTCGGATGGCGCTCTCGAAACGACGCGATCATGTCGAAACATTCGGCGGTGCGGACTCCGGCTGCCAGCGCCCGCCCCGCGGCGGCCTGGATCACCGGTCCGTCAGCGATCGGGTCGGAGAAAGGGATTCCGACCTCGATCATGTCCGCACCGCCGTCGACCAGCGCGTCGAGAACGCGCGCGCTGGCCGGGGGATCGGGATCGCCGAGCATGACGAAGGCGCCGAGCGCGCCCTCGCCGCACCCCCGCAGATGCTCGAACATTGCGGCGTAGCGCCTCATTCGGCGGCAACCTGCAATGGCGGGCGAAGCAGGTTCTGCGCCTGGGCAACGTCCTTGTCGCCGCGCCCCGAGAGGCCGACCAACAGCAGCGAATCCGGTTCCCTCGCCGCAAGCTTCAGCGCGTGGGCGACGGCATGGGCGGATTCGAACGCGCAGAGGATGCCCTCCTTCTCCGCCAGCAGCCGGAACGCGGCGAGCGCCTCGTCGTCCGTCGCTCCGACATAATCGGCGCGGCCGCTGTCCTTGAGGTGCGCATGTTCCGGTCCGACGGCGGGATAGTCGAGCCCGGCGGAGACCGACCAGCTCTCTGAGATCTGGCCGTCCGCATCCTGAAGCACATAGGTCTCGGCGCCGTGAAGGACACCCGGCCGGCCGCGCAGCAGGGTCGCGCCATGCTTGCTGGTATCGAGTCCGCGCCCAGCCGCTTCGACCCCGACGAGGCGGACCGGATCGTCGAGGAAATCGGCGAAAAGGCCGATCGCATTGGACCCGCCGCCGACGCAGGCGATCGCCGCGTCGGGAAGCCGTCCCGCCTGGTCGAGAATCTGGGCACGAGCCTCCCGGCCGATCACCCGCTGGAACTCGCGGACCATCAGCGGGAACGGGTGCGGCCCGGCCGCCGTGCCGAGAAGGTAATGCGTATCCTCGAAGCTCGCAGACCAGTCGCGCAGCGCCTCGTTGATTGCGTCCTTGAGGGTGCGTCCGCCGATCTGGACAGGGATGACTCGCGCGCCCATCAGCTCCATCCGGAACACGTTGAGCCGCTGCCGCTCGACGTCCTCGGCACCCATGTAGATTTGGGTCTCGAAGCCGAGCAGAGCGCCCGCGATCGCGGTAGCGACGCCATGCTGCCCTGCCCCGGTCTCCGCAATCAGGCGGCGCTTGCCCATGCGCCTGGCGAGAAGCGCCTGCGCCAGCACCTGGTTGGTCTTGTGCGCGCCGCCGTGAAGCAGATCCTCGCGCTTGAGAAAGATGGTCCCGGGCAAGTTCCGGCAGCGGGTCAGCGGAGTCGGCCGCCCCGCATAATTGGCGAGCAAATCGTTGAGCTCGGCCGCAAACGCCGGGTCTGCCTGGGCGTCGAGGAACGCGGCTTCAAGCTGCTCGAGCGCGGGCACCAGTATTTCGGGGACATAGGTCCCGCCATACCGGCCGAAGCGTCCGCTCAGGCGCATATCCGAAGCTCCTGCCGGGACTGCGGGCGAAGCGCGTCGAACAGCTCACGGATCCTCCCCTGTGACTTCACTCCTCGGCGGGATTCGACCGCGGAGCCGACGTCGATCGCATAGGCCCCCACCTCGGCCGCCGCGCCTGCATTGGCCGGACCGATGCCGCCGGCAAGAAGGGCGCTCCGCAGGCGCGGGTGACCGCCGACGAGGCTCCAGTCGAACGGACGCCCTGTCCCTCCCGCGCCGCTGTCGAACAGCAGCCGGTCGGCGGCGTCGAAGCTCTCCGGCGGCGCCGCCTCGACCGGGAGCGCCTTCCAGATTTCGCAGCCGCTCGGCAGCCGGCGAGCAAGCGAGCGGACGTATTCCGCGTCCTCGCGCCCGTGCATCTGCACCGCGGCGAGCCCGAGGATGGTCGCCGTCTCGGCAACTTCGCTAGCCGGCGCATTGCGGAAGATGCCGACCCTCGCCGGTCCGGCGCCAGCAAGCGCAAAAGCCTGCCCCAGCGAAACCGCACGCGGACTCTCGGGCACGAACACCAGGCCGACGTGAGTCGCGGCAGGATTGACGTCCTCGCTGCGTCGGACCCCGCACAGTTTCACTCGGCCGAACACCAGCGCCCTGGCCGCTTCGCCGGGATCGGCGGCAGCCATCAGCGAGCTTCCGATCAGGAATGCGTCCACTCGGCCGGACAGCCGCTCGACGTCCGCGCGCGACGACACGCCGGATTCGGACACCAGCAGCTTGCCTCCCGCCAGCCGCGCCAATCGCTCGGTCACCGACAGATCGATCGAAAGGTCGCGAAGGTCGCGGTTGTTGATGCCGATGATGTCGGCCCCGAGTAGGTTGGCGCGGCGCACCTCGGTCTCGTCGTGAACCTCGACCAACGCATCCATGCCGAACCTTTTCGCTTCAGCGATCAGCGCTCGGGCGGTGACATCGTCGACGAGCGAAAGCATCACCAGCATCGAGTCCGCGCCGGCGATCCGCGCCTCCACCACCTGGCGCGGGTCGAGGAAGAAATCCTTGGCAAGGATCGGCCCGTCGAACTCGCGACGCGCCAGCCGCAAGTCGTCCAGAGAGCCGCCGAAATGGCGTCCCTCGACGAGGACGCTCAGCGCATCCGCAACACCGCAATAGCCGCGCGCGAGCTTCGCCACATCGGCGTGCGCGCGGATCGACCCCCGCGATGGCGAGGCTTTCTTGATCTCCAGGATGAATCGGCTTCCAGCCTGCGCAAGAGCGGCCGCCAGGCTGCGTTTCGTCCGGGTCGCCCGGCTCCTCAGCGATTCGAGGCTGACAGCGTCGAAGCGGTTCGCGAGATCGGTTCGGCGCGACCGGGCGATGTCGCCGAGCACGCCCTCAGCCACGGCTCGCCGCCACGAATTTCTGGAACAGTTGCAGCGCCCGCCCGGAGGAAATCGACTCCTGCGCGCGCTGGGTGCCATCGCGAAGGTCGGCGGCGATCCCGGCCGTCTCAAGCAAAGCGCCGGCATTGATGGCGACGATCGCGCGCTGCGCCTGCGATCCGCGGCCGCCGAGCAAGTCGAGGAGGAGCCTGGCATTGTCGGCGGGATTTCCGCCGGCCACGGCTTCGACAGGGTAGCGCTTCAGTCCCGCCTGCTCGGGCGTGATCTCCAGGGTCTCCAGCTCGCCGTTCGTCAATCGCACAGCCCGGGTGAAACCGTGGACGGCAATCTCGTCGAGCCCCGACCCGTGCACAACCAGCGCCCGCTCGGTGCCGAGCGCGTGCAGGGTCTGCGCGATCGGCATCAGCAGCGCCGGGTCGGGAACCCCGAGCAATTGCACCTTCGGCCGCGCCGGGTTGAGGCACGGCCCGAGCAGGTTCATCACCGTCCGCACCCTCAGCGCCCGCCGCACCGGCCCCGCATGCGCGATCCCCGGGTGATAGGCCGGAGCAAGCAGGAAGCAGAAGCCGGTACGGTCGAGATTAAGGCGCGAAGCCGGGGGGCTGATTTCCAGCTTCGCGCCCAGCGACTCGAGTACATCCGCCGAGCCGCATTTCGATGTGAAGGAACGGTTGCCGTGCTTGACGACCGGCAAACCGCAGGCCGCAGCGACCATTCCGGCCGCTGTCGAAACATTGATCGATCCAGAGAAATCGCCGCCGGTGCCGCAGCTGTCGGCAAACAGGTAATCGGGCGTCGGGAACGGCCGCGCCGCCGCACGAAGCGCGAGCGCCGCGCCGGTCAGCTCCTCGGCCGTCTCGCCCTTGAAGCGCAGGGCGACGAACGCCGCCGCCATCAGCGGCTCCGGCAGGCGGCCCTCGACGATCTCGGTGAACAAGGCGCGGGCTTCGCCGCGGTCGAGGTCCTCCCGCTCGAGCAACCGGGCGATCGAGCGCTCGGCACCGGCGGCGGCGGGAGCCGCGGGCGCGGCTCCGGCGTGGGATAGGGATAGAACAGTGGCCATTGAAAACACCTGAAACAAAAAAGCCCGCCGGTTGGCGGGCGGGCAGTCGATGATCGGTTGTTAGACGATCAGTCGCGCCATCGCGCCGCACGAGTCGACGAGCGCCACCAGAAGCGGACGATCGAGGTTGCGGCGATGATGTTCAGGTCGGTCATCGGAAGCCATGGTAGGCTAGCGCGTTGCGCGGCGTCAAGCGGGTGGCAGCGAAGGGTGGGATTCCCAGCCTTCGTTGGGCCATTTGAAATTGGTGTAGGTGCCGGTCACGCTGAATTCCAGGGACTGGACCTGGTGCCACCAGCCGATCGGGATGAACAGAGCGTCGCCTGCCTCCAAAATGACCTCGTGAAAGCAAACGTCCTTGACCAGCGGGAACCTGCCAAGGTCGAGGTTAGGGTCCGTAACGTCGCCGATCCGGCTGAATACATGCGTGTCGTTGTAGACCCTCGGCGTTTCCGAAGGCGAGGCGAGGACGACCAGCTTGCGGCCGACCAATTGAACCAGGAGGTTGTTGGTTAAATCGTGGTGGAGTGGGGTGAAGGTGTTCTTCGGCCCGATCCACAACATCGCCTCCATTCGCCCCGGTTCGTGCTCGAGATATTTGTCGAGCGTTCCAAGATCGTCGTCGAGACACTGCAGGGCGGCTGCGTTTTCGGTGCTGTTATACGCGGTTATATAATAGTCATTTCCGTCCGCGCTGGTCATCAGATCGATGAAGTCGGCGAAGGTCGAGCTGCGCTTGTGCTGGTCCTTGTTGAGCTCGAAATCGGCATCGCCGGTTCGTTCGCCCTGATATTGGATTGTTCTGCGTCCGATTTTCTCGCGCAGATAAGCCGGCGACCATTTGCTTCGCGCCGGCCAGTCCGCGACGACATTGCCGAGCACGACCGGGCGGCCAGGCGCATAATGCTGGTCCAGGAAATCCGCCCCGCTCAGGCCCTCGCGCCTGAAAATCCCATTCGCGACCGGTGAAAGCGCCCGCTGCCGCTCCTGGATTTCCAGGATCCAGGCAAGCTTCGCTGCCTGCCAGCCGGGCTCGGCATCGAGCTTCGGGGCGGCAACGGGCTGCGGAGTTGCTCGCTTCGCACTGAGCATCGCGGAAGGCGCCGAACCGGTGAGCTCGCTTCGGGCGAATTCGCGAAGCCGCAACTTCGATTGATGATCGGCGACCGGACATTGCCCGTCCGGACGTTGTCCGAGATAATAGAGCTTCTGCCATTTCTCGGACGGCTTGTCCGGAGGGGCGGTTCGCATCCGTTCGTGAAACTGGTCCCGGGATCGGCTCCATGCTCCGAACTGCTCCTTGAGCTCGGGGTTCTCCTCGATCGGAGCGAAACTCGGCTGAACGGCTTCGATGACCTTTCGCTCTACCGGGAAGAAGTGCGCGAAGGGTTCGTTCTCCTCGAACCGAACGGCGTGATTGGGGCGAGTGAGCTTCCAGTTCATCGTGAAGGAGTAGGGCGCCCAATCCGTCTCGATGATGCCGGAGAGCGGCATCGCTCCGTCCTTGAAGGAATTAGGCGGCCCCGAAACCCACAGGTTCCAGCCGGGAGGAGTCCGGAAGAGTCCCTGAACATGGAAAGTAAAGGTGCCCTGCCCAAAAAGCGGGACCGGCAATTCGTCGGCTCGCGCCCCGGGGTCGACCCGGATGACGACGTCTTCGACCGCCATTCCGCCGTTCCAGACGACATCGAAGCCGCATGGACTGAGGATTTGCCATCCGTGACTGTTGGCGATGTCGAGCGGCAGGCAGCGGTAGGGAAAGGATTCCGGCGCTTCGTCCATCCAATCGCGCTTTGGCGACGCTACGCGGATGCGAGGTTGCCAACATGGAAAGACAAAACAAGTTAAGTTCATACCATTACCTCAACAATAATTCATTTTGCAGTGTACCGGCCGTCGTATAACAAAAGATATGTGCCCTTGGGGGGGCTTTTTTTTGGAGAGTACTGCGGGCGACACGGAGGATGGCGAAATCCTTCGATCGTTTCTGCAGCGAATCTTTTCACGGCACCGTCCTTCGCCGGGACGGCTGCACTTTGGGGGGATGGCAATGTATTCGCAATTCAAGCTGACATCGAAATTCGTCGCTCTGGTCGCAGTCTCATCGGTAGCCGCCGCACCGCTTGCGGCGCAGCCTAAGGCGCCGCCGCCGCACGCCAAGGCGAAGTCCCCCAAGAAAGCGCATCTGCACAGCGGAGCCGCGCTTCCCGTCGTTCTCGGCGTGATGGCTGCGGGCGGGGGTGCCCTCGCAGCGTCGTCCGGGTCGTCCAGCCCGGATCCGACGCCAACGCCGACGCCAACGCCGACGCCAACGCCGACGCCAACGCCGACGCCAACCCCGACACCAACGCCAACCCCGACTCCGACTCCAACCCCGACTCCGACTCCAACCCCGACACCAACTCCAACTCCGACGCCGACGCCGACGCCAACCCCGACGCCAACCCCGACTCCGACGCCGACGCCGACTCCGACGCCGACTCCGACACCGACGGGAACCGCTCAATTCTTTACGGAAGTAGCGACTCTCAGCGGCACGCCTGGCACCAATCTGACCGCGACCATAGACACCGGCCTCCATGGCCACCTGACCACGTATGATGTTACGGCGGACACGAGTCCTGCCGGCTTCACCGGGACCGCCACCTTCACGACCCCCGGCGGTTCGGTCAGCACCCAATTCGGTGGTTCGAACAACTACAACACCAATGGCACCAAGGTCGGACAGACCGGCGTCGTGAACGGCAGTTTTGCTATCACCGCCAGTACCGATCCGGCGCTGACTACCTCGGATGGCGGCGACTGGGAGCTCTATGCCGCCGTAGTCGGCCTGCAATATACCAATTTCGGTACCTGGTCGCTGAACCCCTGCGCCAATAGTTCCAATTGCACTCCCAAATACGCGGGCACGATCGGCGGCGCACAGCCGGGGGTCAGCCTGACGTCGACGATGCCCAGTTCCGGAAGTGCGACTTACACCGGCGGTGCTGTCGGTTATGTTATCCAGCCGGTGGCGGACAACAGCCATAATGCCGGCCAGTTCTGGGGCACGTCGACGCTCAACGCGAACTTCGGCACCGGCGGGATTACCGGGTCGATCACCGGCATCAATGTTTACAGCGTGAACAATGGCGGCAGCGGGCAGACGCTACTCGGCACAATGAACAATATCGGCCTGGCGGCAACGATCAGCGGTGCTCAATACTCCGGCACCACTGACGTGACGGGCAGTGCGGGAACCGCATTCGACATCACCGGAGCAACCGGCCAGATCAAGGGCGGCTTCTATGGCCCCGGCGCTGCAGAAACCGCAGGTGTTTTCTATCTGACCGGCGGCGCCAACAACACTTCGCTGATGGGGTCCTTTGGAGCCAAGCAGGCCCCTTCCGATCGCCGGCTGAAAGAGCATGTTGAGCGGGCGGGCATGCTGCCAAACGGATTACGCCTTTACAGCTGGCGCTACCTGGGCGGCACGCACCGCTTCACCGGCGTGATGGCGCAAGACCTGCTGTCCGACGAGCGCTTTGCACATGCTGTCGAGGCGGATTGTGATGGGCTGATGCGGGTGGATTATGACAAGATCGGCTACCGTCCGACGCAATTTGCCTTGATGCGGGAAGAAGGTGAAGCGGCGGTCACGCACTATCGCCAGTCGCTGAACTAAGGTGGCGTTCGGCAGTCGAAGGTCGCCGCATGCTTGTCTTGACGAGAACGTCATAAGCGCCACGAGTTGCTTGCTTCTCTTCTCCTGCTGAGCGCAGTGGCGGCGTCTGGACACGCCGCCACAGCTCCGTCGCATCTCGGCAACTCTGCCTTCACAAATGAACTCAATGTTGCCGAGCAGCTGATACTGGCGAACCGTTTCGACGAGGCGCGGGAGCGATTGCTCGACCTTGAAAAGTCAAATCCACAAGACAGCGAAGTCCAGTTTCTGCTCGCGATGCTGGACCGGCAAGACAAGGATTATGTCAGCGCGATCAAACGTTTCCATCGCATTTTAATCAGCGAGCCCAAGGCGGTGCGGGTTCGGCTGGAGCTTGGACGCACCTATTTTGAGAGCGGCGATTATTACGATGCCGAGCGGCAATTCCGCTTCGCCGCGGCAGGCAGGCTGCCGCCGAACGTGCTCGCCAATGTCGACAGGTTTCTGACCGCGATCCGGTCGCTCAAGACCTTTTCCTACAGCTTCTCGATGGCAGTCGCCCCGGATTCCAACCTGAACGCCGGTCCGGCGACGGATTCGGTCACTCTCTACGGCATTCCGTTCCAGCTTTCGCCGAACGCGCGGGCGAATAGCGGCGTCGGGCTGGCGATGGACTCAAGCGCCGAATGGGCGCCGCGAGTCGCGAAGCATGTGAAGATCAGGGCGGGAGGCGTCCTCCACCGTTCGCAATATCAGCAGACTGCTTTCGACGACATGATGTTGCTCGCCTACGTAGGACCGCGATTGACTCTGAAACGATGGGACGCGGACCTGACCGGCACCCTCGCGCGCCGCTGGTACGGCGATCGCGTCTATTCGAAATCGGTCGGGATCGGGGCCGACGCGACCTATTTCGTGAGCACGAGGATGGGGGTGACCGCCGGAATGAATTTCGGCCGGATCGATTATCCGACGATCAAGGATCAAAGCGGGACGGTCAAAAGCTTTTCGCTGAACGTCTTTTACACGCCGACTGCCGCCAGCATCGTCGGGCTCACCGCGGCCGTCGGCGAAGTGGACGCGCATATCGCCCCTTTTTCGAACCGGTCGCGAGTGACCGGAGTGAGCTATATCCGAGAGCTCAAGGGCGGGATCACTTTCGCAATTGCACCGAGCATCACCCACATCGCCTACGAAGCTCCGCTGGCCGCGTTCGGCAAAACTCGGGTCGACGACCAGGACACGGCGCAGATCACGCTTCTAGACCGCCGGATCGATCTGGACGGCTTCACTCCGCGCGTGATGTACACGTTCATTCACAATGCCAGCACCATCCCGCTCTATCGCTTCAACCGAAGCCGCTTCGAGTTTGGACTCACTCGCGCGTTTTGAACGCGGTGCGACATCCAGGTTGACGCGATCGCGAGGCCAGTGGCATTGCCGCTGGGCCGAGCGGGTGTAGCTCAATGGTAGAGCAGAAGCCTTCCAAGCTTACGACGAGGGTTCGATTCCCTTCACCCGCTCCAGCCTGGCCAGTCCGGGGGACTGGCATACGGAGCGAGCGACCTACGGGAGCGGCGATCGGCACTGCCGTCAATGGAGCGCGTTGACACACCGCACCTGCGCCGCCATTTGGCGCGCCTGCCTGCACCTTTGGAGAGGTGGCCGAGTGGTTAAAGGCAGCAGACTGTAAATCTGCCCGCGCAAGCGTACGCTGGTTCGAATCCAGCCCTCTCCACCATTTTGCAGGTGCAAGGCCGCCGCCAAAGCGGCAATTTTGACTGACCCTTAACGAACGATAACCCTCTCGCCTTGGCCGAATGGTCCATTCTGACGTAAGTTGGCGCTGACTCGGGCGTTAAGCCGGGGCAGTACTCAGAGTTTGAAAGGAAAGCCCGGGTGCCGAATCCCGTGCTCAGGGGTGTTTGCCCCGACGATCTGGAGCCGGACATCGCCAACCGCGTTGCAAAACTGACGCGCGGCCAGCTCGACTGCCTTCAGCTCGTCGCGCAGAATCTTTCGTCCAAGGAAATCGCCGTCGACCTCGGGATTTCGCCGCACACCGTCGACCAGCGCATCCGGCAGGCGCTTCACATTCTCAAGGTCCCTCGCCGCAGCCAGGCTGCACGTCTCGTCGCGCAGCACGGCGAGCCATATCAACGATTGATACATCAACCGCCGTACATTGAGCCGGAGGCCCCGGCGAGCGACCAAGGCGGCGCGGTCAGCAATCAGATTCGGCACGTTGATCGCGCAGGGGAGGCCTGGGACAGCACGGGCTTTCTAACCGAGCAGAAGCGCGGGTCGTTCTGGTCTTCCCTGCAATTGCCGTTCGCAACGAGGAGCCACCCCCGGAATGAGATGAGTGTCGGCCTGCGGTTGCTCTGGATCGTGGTTATCGCGACGGGAGCTGCTTTTTCGGCCGGCATGTACCTCGCCGGCCTCGAAAGCCTCGCAAGACTGCTGAAGAGCTAGCCGAACCGGCCCCCAGATCGACTCCGGACATTGAACTTCGCCGGCCAACACCCGCGGAGGAGGAGCAGTCATGCGCAAACAAATCATCCAGGATGCGGCCTATGAAGTCGCAACCCAGGTCCGCGCCGTCGAGGAGACCATCGACAGCGCGCTCAACGAAATTGCCGAGCTGCAGGCGCGCATCATGCACGTCAATTCCCTCGCCGGAGTGGGCTATGGAGTCATCCATCCGACGCTACAGAAGCTCGCGACCGCGGTCACCGGGCTCGTCGAAACCCGCGGCGCGATCGTCGGCTGTCACGAGGCGCTCACGGACGCCAAGGGCAAGGTCCCGGGGCTTCGCACGGTGAGCTGGGGCGACGGCGAAGATTGCCCGCCGAACACCGCGCGCGCCGATCTCCGGATCGTCGCCTAACGGCATTTGACCGGACCGCAGCGGTGTGGTCCGGTCTTCCACTCATGCTTCCCAAGCAACTCTTCTGGGCGATCGTCATCCTGATCTGCGCCTACGCCTGGCTGCGCGGGCGGAGCGAGGAACGGATCGCGGCCACGACCTGCCTTCTGGCGACCGTGGCGACGCATTTCGTGATTTCGCCGCTGCACGAGCGTTACACCGGGGTCGAGACAGGCCTGCTTCTGATCGACATGGCGGTGCTTGCCGCCTTCGTCGCCATAGCGCTCGGTTCCAGCCGGTTCTGGCCCTTGTGGGCGGCCGGGCTCCAGCTGACCGTGAGCATGTCGCACATGCTCAAGAGCATCGATCTCGCGTTGCTTCCCAAGGCCTATGCGGCCGCTGCGGTCTTCTGGAGCTATCCCATCCTGCTGATCATCCTGGTCGGGACTTGGCGAACGAAGCGCAAGGTCGCCGAAGGCCTCGTCTAGCGGGGGGTTGCTTCGCTTCGCCCTGCCCCGCATGGAGCGGCGGCAATGGCTCGCAAGAAATCGCATCATCACCATGGAACGCCAAAGCGTCCGCGGCTGTGGGGCCGGCACGCCGTCGCCGCGGCGCTCGACAATCCGCGGCGCTCCGTCGTCAAGGCGTGGGCGACTCGCGAGGCGGCCGAGATCATGCAATTTCCCGCGGAGGTGCCGGTCATACTTGCGGACGTCGCCGACCTCGGCCGGCTGGTTCCCGGCGATGCTCCGCACCAGGGCGTCGTGGTCGAGGTCGAGCCGCTCGAGGAAGTATGGCTCGACGAGATTCTGGCCGATGCTCCCGACCGTGCCGTTCTCCTCATTCTCGACCAGGTGACCGATCCCCATAATGTCGGCGCCATCCTTCGGTCGGCGGCCGCATTCGGAGCGATCGGAATCGTCACTCAAGACCGCCATTCCCCGCCCGAGAGCGGTGCGCTTGCCAAGGCCGCATCGGGAACGCTGGAAACGGTGAAGTGGGTCCGGGCGGTCAATCTCGCCCGAGCACTCGAAGATATCGCGGCCGCGGGATTCTGGCGAATCGGACTGACCGGCGAGGCGGATACGGAGCTGAGGGAGGCGCTCGGACCGGATCGCGTCGCACTCGTGCTGGGTGCCGAAGGGCCGGGCCTGAGGCCGAACACCCGCGAGCATTGCGACGCTCTCGCCCGACTCCCGATTACCAATTCGGTCGAGAGCCTCAACGTCTCCAATGCCGCCGCGGTGGCGCTCTATGCGGCCGTCAGCCGCTGATGGTCCGGACGAGCGAAACCATCCGCGCCGCGGTCGAGGCACTGGCCGATCGCGAGAAGGCCTTCGCCGGAGTGGTCGAGAAGCACGGCATACCCGAACCGCGCCGAAGCGACCCGGGCGCCCACACCCTCCTCCGAACCATCGTCGGCCAGCAGGTGAGCGTCGCCGCAGCCCGATCGATGTGGGCGAAGCTCGAGGCTGCCTACGGCTCGCCGCCCGACCTCATGATGCTTCTTGCCGCCACCGACGATCAGCTTCGCGTTGCGGGAATCTCGAGGCAGAAGGCGGGCTATATCCGGAGCCTCGCCGAACTGGTGATCTCCGGCGAGCTCGACCTCGAGACCTTGCCCGAGGACAATGAGGATGCGATCGCACTACTGACCAAGATCAAGGGAATCGGCCGCTGGTCGGCGGAGATTTACCTGCTGTTCGCGGAAGGCCGGGCCGACGTCTGGCCGGCGGGCGACCTTGCCGTCCAGATCGAAATCGGCAGGCTGTTGGGACTCAAGGACAAGCCCAGCGAAAAGCATTTGCGCCAGATCGCCGAGGCGTGGCGGCCGCATCGCGGTGCCGCCGCAATCCTCGCTTGGCACAGCTACAACAGCAGCGTGCTGTAAGGCGCGGGGCCTATTTCCGGACCCGGAGCTCGTGCACGCGGGCATCGAGGCCGCGGAAGATTCGCGGACCGAGGTCGAGACGCAAGGGCGCCAGCTTGTCGCCGTCCGTCTTCCTCCCGACGAGATAGCTGGCCGATGTCTGCCCTTCGCCGCCGCTCCAGCCATAGAGAGCGTTGAAGGCGACCATCGGCACGAACAGCTGCCGGCCCTCGATTTCGATCGGGCGGACCTGGTCACGCGCGAGGAAGACGGCGGTGTTGACGCTGACCCGCTGCAGCGGAGCGATGACGGGAATTCGGTCGCCCTGCGCTACCGGATTATCGAAAAACAACTGGATCTGCTGGTCCTGGACCGGCCCTGCGTTGAACAAGGAAGCCTCCAGAAGCACGTCGCGAGCCGGAACACTGCCCGAATTGACGACGAAAATCTCGAACGCGACTGCAGCCCTGTTATCGTCGACCACGGCGCGGTCGGGCTTGAATTCGATCTCGAGCCACGGGCGAAGTCGAGTCGAGACGATCCCCGTCGGCGCCGCCGGCGGCGGAGCCGGCTTCGGAGCCGCCGGACCGAGCTGGGGAGCGACACGCGGCTGGGCCGGCTCCGAAGCGGGCTCGGGGGGTGCTTCGAGATCGAAACTGCTGATCCCGGCGTAGCTTTCCCGGGACCGGTTGCGCTGCAGGAAGAACCAGGCGGCGGCGCCGAGGGCAGCTAGCGCCGCGATGATCCAGGGCAGGATCGGCGCCCCCCGCGATGGCTGGCCCGAGGCGACATCGGCGGGAGCCGCGGCAACGGCCGCTGGCGGATCGGCGACCGCCGATTTGGCGGCAGGCTCCTCCACGACCGGAGCAGGAATGGAAGGCTGGGGTTGAGGCCGGGCTTCCGGCGGCTGGCGAGCTGCGGCAGCTTCGGTGCGCTGTGACGGCGCCGCCGCGGTCCGGACCGGCTCGCGCCGCGGAGTCGGCTGTGTCGAAGCAGCTGCGGGTGCCGGCCGCTCCGCCGATGGCTGGCGGCGGACCGGCGCCGGTGCCGGAGCGGCGCGAGTCACGGTTCCATTGAGCGAGAAATTGCTAAGCTGGGGCGGGCCGACGATGGCGCTCTGCGAGGGCGCGGCGGTCTGCTGCGCCGAATCCTGTCCGAGCGCGGGCGATCCCGCGGCAAGCAGGCAAGCCGAAGCCGCGACAATGATCCGCAAGCGCGCCGTCATGATCCCCAGGCGATTGATTGAAATAGCGCTTTCCCCGCGCCGCGGCTTCCATGCCGCCGCTCGTCCGCCACTTCAAGCACAGCTTACATTAACGCGCGTCGACCAGCACCAGCTCGGCTTCTTCCTCGGCCTCGATCGTCACCCGGCTCTCGCCGGTAATTGCGACTCCGTCGCGGGGATTGGCTTCCTGCCCGTTCACCCGAACCTTGCCGCTGGGGACAAGGTAGAGGTGTCGCTCCGGATCGGCGTCGTAAGCGATGCTGCTTCCTGCCTTGATGGTGGCTCCAAGGATTCGGGCGTCCGCATTGATCGTCAGCCCGCCGTCCCCGGGATTGCCGCTGGCGAGCAGCTGGAACGAGCCTTCGCGAGCCTCCTTCGGGAAGGGCATCGCGCCCCAACCCGGGTCAGCGCCCGGCTTGTCGGTCTCGATCCAGATCTGGAACAAGGTCGTCTGCTCGTCCTCGAGGTTGAACTCCGCATGGGTGACGCCGGTACCGGCGCTCATCACCTGCACGTCGCCGGCGGCGGTGCGGCCCTTGTTGCCCATCGAATCCTGGTGCGTGATCGCGCCGGTGCGAACGTAGGTGACGATTTCCATGTCGCGGTGCGGGTGCGGCGGAAAGCCGCTCTTCGCGCCGATCGTGTCGTCGTTCCACACGCGAATCCTGCCCCAGCCCATCCGGTCGGGGTCGTGATAGCTCGCGAAGGAGAAGTGATGGCGGGCGTCGAGCCAGCCGTGGTCGGCGTGGCCGAGGCTATCGAAGGGTCGGATGTCGATCATGCCACCAAGGTGGCGACCGCCGCGAAGGCTTCAAGTGTCAATGCTGTGACCGGACCGCCGACGAGCGCCCGCCTGAATTCGACCAACGGCAGTTGCGGGACTGGCCGTGCCGGTTATCGTCCGCAGCTCAGCATTGAAAGGATCGAGCATGGACCGCCGTCAATTCCTGTCGTCCGCCACGGCGGCCGCCGCCATCCCGCTGGTGTCGTCGGCGATTCCGGCCCGGGCGCTCGCGGCGGTGCAGGCGGGACCGGGTGCCGGCGATGTCGCCCTCAACGCCGCGTTCGACAAGATTTTCCTCGAGACGATGAAGGACAATCCCGGGTTCGCGACGTCTCTCGGGCTGGACAAGGGCGAGCTTGCCTACCTCCGCTCGACATTCGATCCGAAGCCCTCTGACCAATCCCGCCGCGAGGAAGTTGCGCATGTGCAGGCAGCGCTGGCGATGCTCCGGCCGATTGATCCGGCGACCCTGAGCCAGCCGGCGGCGCTCAACCGAGAGATCATCATGTACGGCCTGGAGCAGAGGCTCGTCGCTTATCCGAAGTTCGGGATCAGCAGCGTCCAGAATCCGTACGACATCAGCCAGCAGGACGGCGTCTATTTCGGCATTCCAGATTTCCTGAACAGCACGCACCCGGTCGAGACCGCGGCCGATGCGGAGGCCTATCTTTCGCGCCTGTCGCAGTTCGGCAAGCTGCTCGATTACGAGACGGCGGACCAGCGCGAGCAGGCGGCGCGCGGTTACCTGGCGCCGGCCTGGTCGCTCGACCTCGCGCTCGGCCAGATCGGAAAGCTTCGCAACCAGCCGGCCTCGAGCAACGGCCTCGTCACTTCGCTCGCCGGCCGCGCCAAGGCCAAGGGCATCCCCGGCGAGTGGGCGGCGCGGGCGACGAAGATCGTCGAAGCGGACGTCTATCCTGCGATCGACCGGCAAGTCGCCATGCTCAACCAGCTCAAGCCGACCACGAGGCCCGGCGACGGCGCGACCCGGTTGCCGAACGGCGAGGCGCTCTATGCGGCCGCGCTTGCCGAGGCGACCACGACCTCCATGACCCCGGACGAGGTTCACAAGCTCGGGCTCGACCAGGTCGCCGAATATACGGCCAAGCTCGACACGTTGCTGAAGGCCGCGGGCTTTACCAGGGGCACGGTCGGCGAACGGCTTGCCGCGCTCAATGCCGATGCCTCGCAACTCTATGCCGACACCGACGCCGGGCGCGCGGCTCTGCTCGCCAGCCTCAATGCCAACGTCAAGAAAATGATGGGGCTTCTGCCCAAGGCGTTCGCGACGATTCCCAACCAGCCGCTCGAAATCCGGCGGGTTCCGATCGAGATTCAGGACGGCGCTCCCAACGGCTATTACAACAGCGCGACGCTCGACGGCTCGCGGCCGGCGATCTACTGGATCAACCTCAAGTCGACCCACGACTGGCCGAAATATTCGCTTCCGTCGCTGACCTATCACGAAGGCGTTCCCGGCCATCATTTGCAGATCAGCCTGACCCAGAAATCGCAAGACATCCCGATGCTGCGCAAGATCAGCTTCTACAACAGCTATCTCGAAGGGTGGGCGCTCTATGCCGAGCAGCTGTCGGACGAGATCGGCGGCTATGACGGGATCGAGCGCGCCGGCTACCTGCAGTCGTTCCTGTTCCGCTCGACCCGGCTGGTGGTCGATACCGGGCTCAATTCCAAGGGCTGGAGCCGCGAGAAAGCGGTCGATTACATGACCGCCACCACCGGCTTTCCCAAGCCGCGAGTGCAGCGCGAGGTGGAACGCTATTGCGCGTCCATCGGACAGGCCTGCAGCTACAAGATCGGGCATCTCGCCTGGCTTCGCGCCCGCGAAAAAGCGAAAGCGATCCTGGGCGGCAGGTTCGACATCAAGCAGTTCCACGAGGTGCTGAAGGACGGCGCGATGCCGCTGACCGTTCTCGAGCGGCGGGTCGAAGCCAGGGCACGCGAACGGCTCGCCTGACCCGCCCTTGGGAACCGATTCCGGCTCTCCGCACGTTACCCCGGTGACGAGGCACGGAAGGAGCCATGGACCCGACGCTGGACGAGGTGCAGTCGGAAGCGATTGCGATCGAGGCGGTGCTGATTGCCGTCTTCCGGCGTATCGCAAGGGCCGACCCGCGCATGGCGAAGTTGCTCACCGAAGCCTTCGATGAGGCCGAGACGGTCATGGCCGGACTGGCGGTCAAGCACGGCATGGAAATGCTGCTCAAGACGACCACCGCGGCGATGACGATCGTCGAGGAGCTGCGCCAGGCGGTGATCCCGCAGAATATCTCCGCCGATTAGGTCAGCCCCTCTGCATCTGTAGGTTCGTCATTTCCGGCGTCGGGCCCATGTTCGCGGCAAGGTGATACATGATCCAGATGGTGCCGATCATCACCAGGAACACGATGAGCACTCCGAAAGCCAGCGCCAGCACGTTGTTGGTGTTGTCCGGGCCGGTGGTGATGTGGAGGAAGAAGACCAGGTGGACGCCCATCTGGGCGATGGCGAGGACGACCAGGCCGACGGCGACTCCCGGGCTCCAGAGCGACTCGGTCGAAGCGACCCAGAAGGACACCGCCGTCAGCAGGAGCGCCAGCCCGAGACCGACGATATAGCTCAGGGATTCGCTCAGGAGGCTGTCGTGGGGCTCGCCAGGAGCCACGTCCAGAAGCTCGTTTTCGCGGTCACTCATCACAATGTCCCGATCAGATAGACGAGGGTGAAAATGGCAACCCAGATGATGTCGAGGGCGTGCCAGAAGATGCTCAGGCACATCAGCCGGCGCATCATGTGCGGCGGGTCGAAGCGCTTGGACCAGAGCTGCGCCATCATCGTCCCGATCCACAGCAGGCCGGCGGTGACGTGAGCTCCGTGGCAGCCGACGAGCGTGAAGAAGGCCGACAGGAAGGCGCTTCGCTGCGGCCCCGCGCCCTCGCCGATCATGTGCGTGAATTCGTAAAGCTCGATGCAGAGGAAGACGAAGCCCAGAGCGCCCGTGACGAAGAGCCATATCTGGGTCCAGAGCAGGTTTCTTCGCTTGGCGGCGATGATCGCGAGGCCGCACACGAAGCTGGACAGCAAAAGCGCCACGGTCTCGACCGCGACGAGGGTGCGGTCGAACAGCTCGTTCGACGTCGGCCCGCCGTCTGTCGCGTGCGAAAGCGTCGCGTAGGTCGCGAACAGAGCCGAGAACAGGACGATGTCGGAAAGGACGAAGAGCCAGAAGCCGTAAGGGACGACGATGCTCTTCGATTCCGGCCCGCGGTTGCCGAGGCCTGTGTCTTCGGACCTGCCGTGGGTGAGGCCGAGTGCGGGGGCTTCAGTCGTCATACCGGTCTCGGCCAGGTTGGAATTTGCTCGGACCGGATTCGCCGCCGCTCACGTTCCAGCCGGGCGACTTCCTCGGCGGGAATGATGTGCTCATGTTCGTCGCGCCACGAATACCACACCAGCACCGCGAACGCGCCGATCAGGCCGAGGATCGCGAGCCACCAGATGTACCAGATGACCGCGAATCCGGTGAGCGAGGCGAAGAAGGCCACGATCACTCCGGTCGGCGTGTTGAGCGGCATTTCGATCGGCTCGTAATGCGGCTCCTCGATCAGCTTTTCCTCGCGGAGCGCCGTCTGCTTGCGGGTCCAGTACGGCTCTTCTCCGTGAACGTCGGGAAGGACCGCGAAGTTGAAATGCGGCGGCGGCGACAGGGTCAGCCACTCGAGCGTGCGGCCATCCCACGGGTCGCCGGTGAGGTCGAGCCGGCGTTCGCGGGTATAGATCGAATAGACGAGCTGCCAAACCGTGAGCACGATCGCGGCGAGGATAAGAACGGCGCCGACCATCGCCACGTCCAGCAGCGGCTGCCAGGTTGGGTCGGGAATGTGCTGCATCCGCCGGGTCGCTCCGTAAAAGCCGAGAACGTAGAGCGGCATGAAGGCGAGATAGAAGCCGATGAACCAGCACCAGAAGATGATTTTCCCGAGCCGCTCGTCCAGCGTGAAGCCGAAGGCCTTGGGGAACCAGTAGGTGTAGCCCGCCATCACCCCGAACACGACTGCGCCGATGATCACGTTGTGGAAGTGGGCGACCAGGAACAGGCTGTTGTGGACGAGGAAATCGACCGGCGGGATCGCCAGCAGCACGCCGGTCAGGCCGCCGATCGTGAAGGTCAGCATGAACCCGATGAGGTAATACATCGGAACCGTGAAGCGAACGCGGCCGCCATACATCGTGAACAGCCAGTTGAAGATTTTGACGCCCGTCGGAACCGCGATGATCATGCTCGCTATGCCGAACACGGCGTTGACGTCTGCGCCCGCGCCCATGGTGAAGAAATGGTGCAGCCAGACGCAGAAGGAGATGATGCAGATGGCGAGAGTGGCGAACACCATCGAGCGGTAGCCGAACAACGGCTTGCCGGAGAATGTCGATGCGACCTCTGAATAAATTCCGAACGCGGGAAGCGCGAGGATGTACACCTCCGGATGCCCCCAGACCCAGATCAGGTTCATGTAGAGCATCGAGTTGCCGCCGCCATCGTTCGTGAAGAAGTGGAAACCGAGGTAGCGGTCGAGCATCAGCAGGCCCAAGGTCGCGGTCAGGACCGGGAAGGCGGCAAGGATCAGAAGGTTCGCCGCAAGAGTCGTCCAGGTGAACACCGGCATCCGCATGTAGCTCATGCCCGGGGCGCGGGTCTTGAGGATGGTCGTCACGAAGTTGACCGCGGTCAGAACCGTCCCGACTCCGGATATCTGGAGCGCAACCAGGTAATAGTCGACTCCGACGCCCGGCGAGAAATGGCTTTCGCTGAGCGGCGGATAGGCAAGCCACCCGGTGCGGGCGAACTCGCCGATGAACAGGCTGAGATTGACGAGGAGCGCACCCGACGCGGTCAGCCAGAAACTGACATTGTTCATCGTCGGGAAGGCGACGTCCCGGACCCCGAGCTGGAGCGGGACAACGAAGTTCATCAGCCCAATGATGAACGGCATCGCCATGAAGAAGATCATGATCGTGCCATGGGCGGTGAAAATCTGGTCGTAATGCTCCGGCGGAAGGTAGCCCTGCGACTGGCCGACCGCGAGCATTTGCTGGGCGCGCATCATGATCGCATCGGAAAAGCCGCGCACCAGCATCACCAGCGCCAGCGCCACGTACATGACGCCGATGCGCTTGTGGTCCGTGGAGGTGATCCACTCGTTCCACAAATAGCTCCAGTGATGCTTGACCGTTATCCAGCCGAGCACCGCTCCGATGATGAGAAGAATGACCAGCGAAGTGATCAGCGGGATCGGCTGGTCAAACGGGATCGCGTTCCAGGTGAGCCGTCCCAACATTCTCAAGCCCCCGGCGCCGGTTGTGAATCGGCGCTGGCCGGCGGTGCCGGAGAAACGTGCATCCGCGGCGGTGTCGTCTGGGGAGCGGTCGGCGCGGGCGCTTCGCCGGCGACGATCGCCTCGAACAAGCCGGGCGCGACCGCGCCATAGATCATCGGCTTCACGTAACTGCTTGGCTTGACGAGCTGGTCATAGGCGTTTTGATCCAGCGCCTTGCCCTGGCCCCGGGCACCCTGCGCCCAAGTTGCGAACTGCTGCGGCGGCACCGCATGAACCTTGAACCGCATTCCCGAAAAACCGGCGCCGCTATATTGCGACGACAGGCCATCGAAGACGCCCGGCTTGTCCGCAAGCAGGTTCAGCTGCGTCGTCATCCGCGGCATCGTGTAGATCATCGACCCAAGCTGCGGGATAAAGAAAGCGTTCCACACCGTCGCGGACGTGAGGCTGTAGTGGACCGGCACGCCCGCCGGAACGACGAGCTGGTTGACGGTCGCGATCCCCTGGTCGGGGTAGATGAAGAGCCACTTCCAATCGAGCGAGACGACCTGAACGTTCACCGGCTTCGCTTTCGACGCGAGCGGCTTGTAGGGATCGAGGTCGTGAGCTCCGATCCACGCGATCCCGCCGAGCAGGATCACCGTGAGCGCGGGGATCGACCAGACGACCAGCTCGACCGCGCCCGAATATTCCCAGTCGGGCCGATATTTCGCCTTCTTGTTGCCGGCCCTGAACCACCAGGCGACGGCGATAGTCGCGATCATCGTCGGAATGATGATCGCAAGCATGATCGCGGTCGAATTGATGAGGATCGTTTTTTCGGCGGCGGCGACGGGTCCCGCCGGGTCGAGAATCCCGCGATTGCAGCCCGATGCCGGAACGATGAGCAATGCGGCGCCGAGACGCCGCATTAGGCCAGACCGCGATCCGGCGCACATCAGATCGCCATGCAAGCGATAAGAGTTCACGAGCCCCCGTCCGCTAAGGGTGGACAGCTACAGGCCAGACGAACGCGGCACGACCACAGTTCCACCATTGCCGGAAATTCGCAATGGCCCCGCGCTCCTAGCGAGCGAACTCCTCGGCCATGGCGGCGACTTCGAACCACCGCTCCTCGGCCGCGTGCTTCTCGACCCGGAGCTTCGCAACCTGCTCCGTCACGGCATGGAACCGCTCGGGATCGCCGGAATACAGATCGGGATCGTGAAGCGTCTCCTCGGCTTTCGCGATTTCGAGTTCGAGACGCTCGATCTCCGCGGGCAACCGGTCGAGGTCGCGCTGGTCCTTGTAGGATAATTTGCTGCCCGGCGAAGGGCGCGCTCCAGGGCGTCCGCTGAGCAGCGCCTTGGGGCGCTCCCGGGCGCCCGCTTTCGCCGGCGAGCTCCGCCTCTTCTCCCAGTCGTCGTAACCGCCGGCGACGATGTCCACTTTCCCGGAGCCGTCGAGCCCGAGCGTGATCGTGACGGTGCGGTCGAGGAAGTCGCGGTCGTGGCTGACGATCAGGACGGTGCCTTCATAATCGGCGATCACCTCCTGGAGCAGGTCCAGGGTTTCGAGATCGAGGTCGTTGGTCGGCTCGTCGAGGACGAGCAGATTGGCCTGGCGGGCGAACTCCCGCGCAAGAAGCAGCCGCGACCGCTCGCCGCCGGACAGCGAGCCGATCGGTGCGTCGGCGATGGCCGGATCGAACAGGAATTCCTTCAGATACCCCTTGATGTGCTTCTTGTGCCCGCGGACATCGATCCAGTCGCCGCCGTTTGCGAGCACGTCCTTCACGCGCTTGTCTGGCTCCATCAGCTTTCGCTGCTGGTCGATGACGATCCCGGACAGCGTCTTCGCCCGAGTCACCGTGCCGCTGTCCGGTTCGATTTCGCCGGTCAGGAGCTTGAGCAAAGTCGTCTTTCCGGCCCCGTTCGCGCCGACGATCCCGATTCGGTCCCCGCGCTGTATTCGAAGCGAGAAGTCACGAATGACACAGCGGTCGCCGAACGCCCTGCTGACCTGGTCGGCCTCGATCACCGCCTTCGAACGGATGTCATCCTTTGCGAGCGCGAGCTTGGCAGCGCCGGGCGCACCGAGCATCGCCGCCCTTTGCGCCCGCATTTCATGAAGCTTTGCGAGCCGCCCCTGGTTGCGCCGGCGGCGAGCGGTCACGCCGCGTTCGAGCCAGCGCAGCTCGATCGCAAGTTTGGCGTCGAGCTTCTCTGCCGCCCTCGCCTCTTCTTCGAAGATCTTCTCCATCCACGCCTCGAAGCCGCCGAAGCCGATCTCCGCCCGCCGCAGATCGCCGCGATCGAGCCACAGACAGTTGGTCGTCAGCCGCTTGAGGAAGGTCCGGTCGTGGCTGATGACGATGAAGGCGCCGCTGAAACGGCCCAGCCACTGCTCGAGCCACTCGATCGCGGCGAGATCGAGATGGTTGGTGGGCTCGTCGAGAAGCAGCACGTCGGGCGATTGGGCGAGCGCCCGGACGATCGCGGCCCGCCGCCGTTCTCCCCCGCTCGCGGTCGCCGCCGGTCGGCCAAGGTCGATGCCGATGCGGTCGGCAATCGCCGCGGCCTCGTGCGGCTCGGGCGGCTCGTCGCCGGCAAGGACCCAGTCGAGGAGCGTGCCATCGCCGCCTATCGCCGGGTCCTGCTCCAGCAGGACGACCCTGGTTCCCGGGACGATGGTCCGCGGCCCCTCGTCGGGATCGATCAGCGCTGCGAGGCACTTGAGCAACGTCGTCTTGCCGGCGCCGTTGCGGCCAATCAGCGCCAGCCGGTCGCGCTCGCCGACATAGATGTTGAGATTGCGGAACAGCCATCCTTCGCCCTGGATCAGGCCGAGATTTTCGTAGGAGAGAACTGGCGCGGCCACCGGGCGCCCCTAGAGGAGCGACTTTGCGAACTGAACCCCTCTGTTGTATTTCAGCCGCAGTTTCACTGCCTGAACAGCGCCCATCGGCCGCATTCATAGGCCATTCAATGGTTTGTGCGTAGGAACGCCGCCAGATTAGCCATGCACCTGTTTCATACCCTTCTCGCGGCCGCGCTCAGCGCCGGCCTGATCGCCGGACCGGCATTGGCCGATCCGCCCCGCGACGCGCAGCGCGCCTTCCAGGCGACGCGCGACGGCCGTTCCATGCCCTTGCCGAACATCGAGCGGCGAGTGATGCCGCTGATGCCGGGCGCGGATTATCTCGGACCCGAATTCAACGGCAAGACCTATCGCCTGAAGTTCATGAAGGACGGCCGGGTGATCTGGGTCGACGTCGACGCTGCCACCGGCCAGATCGTCCGGCGTTCCCGCTAGGGCGCCAAAGCCCCGTGCATTGACATTTCGTGCTACCTTCCCAGCTTGCTCTAAGTAATTTCGGACAAGCAACCGTTCAGCTTTGCGCGTGTTCATGTTCGCGAACGGTTCCAGGGGAAAGATACAGATGCGCGTTCTCATCGTCGAAGACGAACCGAACCTCGGCCGGCAGCTGCGCTCGACGCTCGAGGGCGCGGGCTATGCGGTCGATCTCGCCACCGATGGCGAGGACGGCCATTACCTCGGTTCGACCGAGGATTATGATGCGGTCGTGCTCGACCTCGGGCTTCCCGAAGTCGACGGCCTCACCGTTCTCGACCGCTGGCGCAAGGAGGGCAAGAAAATGCCCGTCCTGATCCTCACCGCCCGCGACAGCTGGTCCGACAAGGTCGCCGGCCTCGACGCCGGAGCCGACGACTATCTCGCCAAGCCGTTCCAGACGGAGGAGCTCATCGCTCGCCTGAGGGCACTGATCCGCCGCGCTTCGGGCAACGCCAGTTCGGAGCTCAGGGCCGGCGACATCCGCCTCGACACGCGCTCGGGCAAGGTCACCAAGGACGGCGAGCCGGTGAAGCTGACCGCCCAGGAATATAAATTGCTGTCCTATCTGATGCACCACAAGGGCAAGGTGGTTAGCCGGACCGAGCTCATCGAGCATATCTACGACCAGGACTTCGACCGTGATTCGAACACCATCGAAGTGTTCGTCACCCGGATCAGGAAGAAGCTCGGGGCCGACGTCATCACTACCATCCGGGGGCTTGGCTACAGCCTCGAGGAGCCGGAGGAACGGCGAGTTTGAACGACGCGGCCAAACCGGCCGAAATCCCTGGCGTGACAGCTACGCGCAAGCGCCCGCACATCGGCTCGCTGACGCGGCGGATGATCGTCGTCGCCGGGCTGTGGATCGGAATCCTCCTGCTGACCGGCGGCTTCGCGCTCGACCGGGTGCTGACGACCTCGATCGTCCGCAACTTCGACGACCAGCTCGTCTATGTTCTGAGATCTTTGGTCTATTCGTCGGAAATCGGGCCGGACGGCGAAGTCCGGTTCAACCGCCCGCCCGCCGACCAGCGCTTCGTCGAGCCGTATTCGGGCGTTTATTTCCAGGTCTCGGGCAAGGGCGCCGACACCTTCCCGTCGCGCTCGCTGTGGGACCGCCGTCTGCGGGTCGCGACCGACCATTTCGACTTGAAGCCGCATGTCTACGACAGCAACGAATTCGCCGGAGAGCCGCTCCGGGTCGCCGAGATGGACGCGATCCTTCCCGGCTCCGAGGTGCGGTGGCGCTTCCAGGTCGCGCAATCGCGCGAAATGATCGACAAGCAGATCCACGATCTTCGCCAGACCTTGTTCTGGAGCTTCGCCGCGCTCGGAGTCGGGCTGCTGGTCCTCGCCGCCTTGCAGGCGATCTATGGCCTGTGGCCGTTGCGGCGGGTGCAGCGCGAGGTCGCGGCGATTCGATCCGGCAAGGAACAGCGCATCTCCGGCGCCTTCCCGACCGAGATCCGGCCGCTCACCGAGGAAATCAACCAGCTCCTGGCGCATAGCGAAGCCCAGGCGGAAGAAGCGCGCCGCCACGCCGGCAACCTCGCCCACGCGCTGAAGACTCCGCTGACGGTGATCACCAATGCCGCGACCGCGGACGCGCCCGACCTCGACAATACGGTGATCCGCGAAGCGGCGCTGATGCGGCGCCAGGTCGACCACCACCTTGCCCGGGCGAGAGCGATCGGGCGGCGGGCCTCGGCACAGGCGCGGGCCCGTGTCTGGGAAAGCGCCGAGGCGGTGCAGCGGGCGGTCGACCGCCTCTATGAAGGAGTCACGGTCGATATTGCCGGCGACAAGAGGGCCGAAGTTCGTGTCGAGCGGCAGGACCTCGACGAAATGATCGGCAACCTCGTCGAAAATGCCGCCAAATACGGAAACGGCCGCGTCTTCATCACGGTCGAGAAGCACGGTTCGAGCACCGACGTGATCGTCGAGGATGACGGGCCGGGAATCCCCGAAGCCGAGCGCGGATCGCTGTTCGCTCGCGGCGCCCGCCTCGACACCGGCAAACCGGGGACCGGCCTCGGCCTCGCGATCGTCCGCGACGTCGCCACCATTTACGGCGGCAGCGTCGAGCTCGAGGAAAGCGAGGACCTCGGCGGGTTGCTTGTCCGGCTGACGCTCCCCGCGGGCTGAAGCGGCGACCATCGCCTTCGTCGAAAAGGCGCCGGCGACAAGCTCTATTTGCCGCCGGAGCAGCGCGTTCACGTCTGGTGACCGGCTAGGAAAAGCCAAGGTTCGCGGCTAGGGCGGCGGCGTGAGCGCCACCGTCCATCCGCTGCATTCGACGAAGGAGCCGTCGCTCGAGCCGCTGATGCAGCTCGTGGCGGACGACATGAACGGCGTCAATGCGGTCATCCTCGAGCGGATGCAGAGCAAGGTCGCGTTGATTCCCGAGCTCGCCGGTCACCTGATCGCCGGCGGCGGCAAGCGCATGCGGCCGATGCTGACCCTCGCCTGCGCTGCGCTGCTCGATTACCCGGGAACCCGCCACCACAAGCTCGCGGCCGCGGTCGAGTTCATCCATACCGCGACCCTGCTTCACGACGATGTCGTCGACGGCTCCGGGATGCGCCGCGGCAAGCGCGCCGCCAATCTCATCTGGGGCAATCCCGCCACCGTCCTGGTCGGCGACTTCCTGTTCAGCCGGGCTTTTGAGCTCATGGTCGAGGACGGAAGCCTCAAGGTCCTCCGGATCCTGAGCTCGGCTTCCTCGATCATTGCCGAAGGCGAAGTCGAGCAGCTGACGGCGCAGCGCCGGATCGACACCGACGAGGAGCAATATCTGGCGATCATCGGCGCCAAGACCGCGGCCCTGTTCGCCGCCGCCTGCCGGGTGGCGCCGGTGGTTGCGGAAGCGGACGAGGACACCGAGCTGGCGCTTGAAAGCTTCGGCAAGAATCTCGGCATTGCATTCCAGCTTGCCGACGACGTGATCGATTATGCGTCGGATTCGGCGGTGATGGGCAAGGGGGTCGGCGACGACTTCCGCGACGGCAAGATGACTCTTCCGCTAATCCTCGCTTATGCGCGCGGGTCGAAGCACGACCGCGGCTTCTGGCGGGCAGCGGTTGCCGGCGAAAGCACGAGCGACGAGGATTTGGCGCAGGCCATCGCGCTGATGCGCGCCACCGACGCACTGGCCGACACGATCGAATGCGCGCGCTATTATGGGCGGCGCGCGATCGACGCACTCGCCAACTTCCCCCCCGGCCGGGCGAAGAGCGCGCTCACCGAAGCCGTCGAGTTCGCAATCCAGCGCGCTTATTGAAGCGCGGCTTGATTCCGGCCGAAGCCTTTGGCACTCGCGCGGCATGAACGTGGCGCGAATCTCGGAAATCGACCGGCGGACGACCCAGTCGGGCCGAGCCAATGCGGGCCTCTGGCTCCTCGAGTTCGAACGGCAACAGCCGCAACTGCCCGACCCGCTGACAGGGTGGAACGGCTCGGGCGACACCAATACGCAGGTGAAGCTGACCTTCCGCACGCGGGAGGAGGCGATCGCTTATGCCGAGCGCAATTGCATTCCCTACCACATCGTCGCCGCGACCCCGGTGAAGCTCAAGATCCAGACCTATGCGGATAATTTCCGCTGAGGCTTGCACGATAGCATCCCGAGAGGCAGTCTCCAGCCGCCGAGCTAGGGGGAAAGCTGTCCGCTTGTGTAAGTCTGATCGTCGGAACACGTCCTGAAGCAATCAAGCTGGCGCCGGTCGCCGCAGCGCTCGCCGCACGCGGCCTGCCGCCGGACATCGTCTTCACCGGCCAGCATCCGCAACTCGACCCCGCCGACTATCGCCTCGAAACCTATGCGTCGGTCCGGCTGGACTGTCCGGGGCAGGAAAATCCGCATGCCCACGTGCGCAACGTCAGCAGGGCCGTTCTCGGGGCGCTTGCCGGACTTACCCCCGATCTGGTGGTCGTCCAGGGCGATACGTCGAGCGCGCTCGGCGGAGCGCTCGGAGCGAGGCTCGGTGGAGTGCCTGTCGCCCATGTCGAGGCGGGCCTCAGGAGCCACGATCTGCGCAATCCGTGGCCGGAGGAAGAATTCCGGATAGCGATCGACGTCGAGTGCGATCTCCTGTTCGCTCCGACCGAGCTCAGCGCCGCCAATTTGCGCCGAGAGCGGGTTCGCGGCGCAATTCACGTCACCGGCAACAGCGGCATCGATTCCCTGTTCGGAATTTGCAGGAGCGTTGCCGCGCGCCCGACCGCGGGACCTCCACGCCTGCTCGTCACCTGTCACCGCCGCGAAAACTGGGGCGAAGGGCTGGCCGCCATCGCAGGTGCGCTGACTGAGATCGCCGGCGAGGGGATCGCCCGGATCGACCTCATCCTTCATCCCAATCCGGTCGTTTCCGGCCAGATGCGCGCCATGCTGCTCGGCCAGGCCGGAATCGCGCTCCGGCGCGCCTGCTCGCATTCCGAAATCGTCGAGGCGATGTTCCGCTCCGATCTCCTGCTCAGCGATTCGGGCGGAATCCAGGAGGAAGCGACCGCGCTCGGAGTTCCGCTGCTCGTGCTTCGCCGAACCACCGAACGCCCCGAAGCGATCGCCGGCGGCAATGTCGAACTGGTCGGCACCGACCGCGCTCGAATCGTCGGCGCGGTCAGGCGAAGGCTGGCGAGGAAATCGCAAGGCGGCGCGTCGCTCCCCTTTGGCGACGGCAAGGCAGGCCAAAGAATCGCGGCGATTATTGCGGAATGGCTTGCGGCGAGAGAGGCTTTGTCACCACGAATGACGGTAGTCCCCCGGACTGCCTATTCGTGGTGACCTCTACGGGACTCGAACCCGTATTTTCGCCGTGATGTGTGAATGACGGCCGAGCCGGTCCAGCTTGGCAAGGGCGGGCCGACCAGGGGTTCATACGCCCGTCCAAACGTGGGTGATATCGGATCTAGCGCCCTCTCGCGCCCGGATCGGCAACCATCGCAGTCAGTCGAGCGGTGCATGGAAAGCGGACACTAGCCGCTCGCCTTTCGTCACCCAAGCGAGGCACTGCCGCGAAATTTTGCTGCCAGGTCTTCAGCATCGGCCACCGTCCGGCAGGCCACAAAAATCGTGTCGTCGCCGCAAACAGTACCGACTTTTCCTGGAATCTCCGATTGATCGACCGCTACCCCGATCAAGTGGGCCGAGCCCGGGGGAGTGCGAATGACGACCAGGTTCATCGCGGTGTCGATCGAGCTCACCCATTGATGCAGGACGAACTCCAGCCGCGGAACGCCCGAATCCCTGACCTGGTCGGGAAGCGCATAGCTTAGCCGGCCGGCGCGCCGAACCTTGACGGCGCCGATCTGCTCCAGGTCGCGCGAGATGGTCGCCTGGGTCACTGCATGGCCCTGCGCGGCCAGCCGTTCAGCGAGCTCTTCCTGGCTCGAAATGGCGTCGGAGCGGAGCAGGTCCGCTACCATCCGCTGTCGTCGGGTTTTTGAATAATCCATGTGCATATATATACAGCTATGTTGCATGAACATGCAACAGCGACGATATGGCGCGCCATGATTCGGACGGCCATCCTTGGAGCCTCAGGCTATGTCGGCGGCGAGCTTCTGCGCCTTGTCTCTGCGCACCCGCAATTTGCGCCCGCCAGGCTGCTCGGCGACAGGAACGCGGGCCAGCCGGTTTCGAAAATCCATCCGCACCTTGCCTGCCACTATCCAGGGGCTGCAATCGGGCGGTTCGACGAGAGCTCGTTTAACGATATCGACCTCATCTTCGCAGCCCTGCCGCACGGCCACAGCCAGCGCCTAGCGAGTCGCATCCTCGACCTCGGAATTCCGTTCGTGGACCTCGGAGCCGACTTCAGGCTCGACGATGCCGAAAGCTACGAGCGCTGGTATGGATATGCGCACGAGGCGCCCGGCCTGATGAATGAGTTCGTTTACGGAATTCCCGAGCTCAACCGCGAAGCAATCAGACAGTCGAAGGCCGTTGCCGCGGCGGGATGCTATGCAACCGCAGCGATCCTCGCTCTCAAGCCGCTCGTCGCTGCGCGCCTTGTCAATCCGCAGGGCCTGATCGTGGCTGCCGCGTCCGGCGTTAGCGGCGCCGGACGAGAAGCAAAGGAATCGTCCGGCTTCTGCACGGTTGCGGAAAATTTCGCTGCCTACGGCCTGCTCAACCACCGCCACACCGCCGAGATGGAAATGGCGTTGGGCGGAACAGTTCTTTTCACGCCGCACCTGGCGCCCATGGTCCGCGGGATTTTCGCGACCTGCTACGGCGAAGCCACCGGCCCTTGCGATCCGCTGCAGGCGTTGCGCGACGCTTACGCCGACGAGCCGTTCGTCGAGGTCACCGACGGACCTCCAGCCACCAAATGGCTGGCCGGTTCCAACGGCGTCGCGGTGACCGCCCGCTACGATGCACGCACAGGCCGCGTCCTGGCGCTCTCGGCGATCGACAATCTCGGCAAGGGCGCCGCCGGACAGATGATTCAATGTGCCAATCTGATGCTCGGCCTTCCGGAGACGATCGGGCTAACCACAATCGGAATTTATCCATGAGCGTTACGGCGGCCGAGGGCTTCGTCGCGGCGGGGTGCCATGCCGGCATCAAGCGGCGGCGCTTCGACATGGCGATGATCGCGACCGAGGACCGCCAGCCGGTTCCGTGCGCTGCGGTCTTCACCCAGAACAAATTCGCCGCGCCGCCCGTCCACCTCGACCGCGACGCCCTGCGGTCGAACGGCGGCCGGGCGGCGGCGGTGATCGTCAATTCCGGCAACGCCAATGCCGGTACTGGCGAACAGGGCCTGCACGATGCCCGCGCGATGGCATGCTCGACCGCACTTTCGCTTAATGTAGGCGTCGGCGACGTGCTCGTCTGCTCGACCGGGATCATCGGAACTCCGCTGCCGATGGAGCCGATCCTCGCGGCGACACCAAAGCTGGCGGAAAAGCTGGCCGACGATGGCGGCGATGACGCCGCGCGCGGGATACTGACCACCGACCACAAGCCCAAGCAGGTGATGATCAAGGGTTCGACCTTCACGCTCGGCGGGATGGCCAAGGGTTGCGGGATGATCGCGCCGAACATGGCGACGATGCTGGCATTCCTGACGACGGACGCGGCGGTGCCGGTGGAGCTGATGCAGCGGCTGCTTCGGCAGGCATCGAATTCGACATTCAACACGCTGAATGTGGACGGCGCGACGTCCACCAACGACACGGCGATGCTGCTCGCGTCGGGCAAGCGCGGCCCGGCCGATCCGGACGAGTTCGCCAATGCGGTGCTTGCCGCCTGCGAAGACTTGACGATGCAGATGGCCCGCGACGCCGAAGGAATGACCCGGATCGCGCGAATGACCGTCACCGGGGCGGCCAGCGAAGCCGAGGCGAAAGTCGCGGCCAAGGCAATCGCGGAGAACAATCTCGTCAAGTGCAGCTGGTACGGCGGCGACCCTTATTGGGGGCGGCTGCTCGCGGCCGCGGGATCGTGCGGAGTCGCTTTCGATCCCGATCAATCGCGCGTCAGCTATGGCGGCATCCTGGTCGCGGACGGCGGCGTTTCCGTCCACCACGACGGCCAGGCACTCTCCGAGCACATGATGGGCGAGCAAATTTCGATCGAGGTTCACCTCGGCGCAGGGGCGGCGTCCGCAAAGATCATCGGGATCGACCTCGGCCCCGGTTACATCAAAGAGAATTGCAAGACGTCATGAGCGCCGCCGAGACCGCGCGCGTCCTGGTCGAGGCGCTGCCCTACATCCGCCAGTTCGCCGGCAAGGCCATCGTCGTGAAGCTCGGCGGCGCGGCGATCGACCGCGAGAGCGATCTGGCGCTGGCGCAGGACGTGCTCCTCCTCCGGAGCGTCGGCGTTCGCTGTGTCCTTGTCCACGGTGGCGGGCCGCAGGTCGACGTCATGCTCCGCCGCGTCGGCAAGGAGCCGGAGTTCCGCGACGGACTTCGAGTCACGGACGCCGAGACACTCGAGATTGTCCGCATGGTACTGGTCGGAAAGATCAACCGCGACCTCGTCTCCATCATCAACAGCCAGTCGGGCGACGAGCCGGTCGCAGTCGGAGTCTCCGGCGAGGATGCTGGGCTGCTGACGGTGACGCCCGCCGATTCCGCGTTCGGCTTCGTCGGCAATGTCACCAAGGTTCGCGCCGAGGTCATCCACCGCCTGCTCGACGACGGGCTGACGCCGGTTATCTCGACGGTGGGTGCCAACGCGGACGGCCATCCGTACAACGTCAACGCCGACGAAGCGGCGCGCGCGATCGCGGTGGCGATGAAGGCGGAAAAGATCGTCTACCTGACCGCAGTTCCCGGCCTGCTCGAGGATCCGGCGGATGAGAGCACTCTCATCGCTCGACTCACCGCCGCCGAACTGCGGGACCGGATTGATCACGACAGCGTCGGCAAGGGCATGATCCCGAAGCTCAGGGCCTGCGCGGACGCGGTCGATCAGGGTGTCGGCTTCGCTCACATCATCGACGGACGCGTGCTCCATTCGCTGCTGATCGAGCTGCTCACCGACCATGGCGTCGGAACAATGATCAAGAAGGAGAAGAGCTGGTGAAGCATCTTCTGTCGATCCGCGACCTCAGCGCGGCCGATCTTCATGCGATCCTGGCCTTGTCAGAGCAGCCGGCGCCGCGCGTCCTCGCCGAAAAGGGGGTCGCCCTCTATTTCGAGAAGCCGAGCGCCCGGACGCGCAATTCCATGGAAATGGCGGTTGCAAAGCTTGGCGGCCATCCAGTCTATCTGCAGCCGACAGAACTGGGCATCGGATCGCGCGAGAGCGTCGAGGACGTCACCCGCACCCTCGCCTGCTATCACGCGATCATCGCCGCGCGCGTGTTCGATCATAATCTGCTGGAGCAGATGGCGGCGGTGAATGCTGCCCCAGTGCTGAACATGCTATCCGGCACCGACCATCCGCTTCAGGCGCTCGCGGACCTGCTGACGATCAAACAGCTGCTCGGTTATGTCGAAGGTGCAAAGGTCGCTTTCATCGGCGAGGGCAACAACGTCTCGCGACCGCTGGCCGAAGCTTGCGCGCTCGCAGGCGCGGAGTTCACCTTGGCGAGCCCCGATGGCCACGGCTTCCACGGATCGACCACAAATGCTGCCGAAGCCGTCGCTGGAGCGGATATCGTCTATACCGACGTCTGGGTCTCGATGGGCGGCGAGGACAGCGCCGAACGGCATGCGGTCTTCGAGCCGTATCGCGTCGACGAAGAACTGATGGCGCTCGCTCCCGGCGCCTGGTTCATGCACTGCCTGCCGGCACGCCGCGGCGAGGAAGTCACTGCCGGGGTGATAGACGGGCCGCGCTCGGCGGTCTGGCGCCAGGCCGAGAACCGGATGCATAGCGCGCTTGGCGCGATGTTGTGGATGATGGGCGTGACGCCCGAAACGGAAAGCAAGAATGAGCAAGACAAAGCTGAAGGTGGTGCTGGCCTATTCGGGCGGCCTGGACACGTCGATCATCCTGAAATGGCTGCAGACCGAATATGATGCGGAGGTCGTAACCTTTACGGCCGACCTCGGCCAGGGCGGCGAGGTTGAGCCGGCGCGCCGCAAGGCGGAAATGCTGGGGGTCAGGCCGGAGAACATCTTCATCGAGGACCTGCGCGAGGAATTCGTCCGCGATTACGTCTTCCCGATGTTCCGGGCGAACACCGTCTATGAAGGCGATTATCTGCTCGGAACGTCGATCGCCCGGCCACTGATCGCCAAGCGGCAGATCGAGATCGCACGGGAGGTCGGCGCCGACGCGGTCTGTCACGGCGCCACCGGCAAGGGCAACGACCAGGTGCGGTTCGAACTTGGCTATTATGCGCTCGAGCCAGACATCAAGGTGATCGCGCCGTGGAGGGAATGGGAGTTTCAGAGCCGGGAAGCACTGCTCGACTTCGCGGAGAAGAATCAGATTCCCATCAGCAAGGACAAGCGGGGCGAAGCACCCTTCTCGATCGACGCCAATCTCTTGCACTCCTCTTCGGAGGGAAAGGTTCTTGAGGATCCATCTGTCGAGGCGCCGGAATATGTCCACCAGCGGACGATCTCGCCCGAGGATGCGCCGGACAAGGCGACGGTGATTGCCATCGATTTCGAACGCGGCGATCCGGTCGCGATCGACGGCAAGAAGATGTCTCCGGCGGCATTGCTGACGAAGCTCAACCAGCTCGGCCACGACAACGGCATCGGCCGCCTCGACCTGGTCGAGAACCGCTTCGTCGGGATGAAGTCGCGCGGCGTGTACGAAACGCCCGGCGGGACGATCCTGCTCGCTGCCCATCGCGGGATCGAGAGCATCACGCTCGACGGTGGTGCGATGCACCTCAAGGACGAGCTGATGCCGCGCTACGCGAGCCTGATCTACAACGGCTTCTGGTTCGCGCCCGAACGCGAGATGCTGCAGGCGGCGATCGACAAGAGCCAGGAGCATGTGACCGGCCGGGTCATGACGAAGCTTTACAAGGGCAATGCGACGGTGATCGGGCGGGAGGGCGAGCAGTCGCTCTACGACCAGGATCTCGTCACCTTCGAGGAAGGCAGCGGCAATTACGATCACCGCGACGCTGCGGGGTTCATCCGGTTGAACGCGCTGAGGCTTCGGACGATCGCGCAGCGGAAACGGAGGCTAGAGGCCTAGGTCGGCCTTCGCCGCGGCGATCTGTTCGCGGACCTGTTCGGGCGCGGTGCCGCCATAGCTGGTGCGGCTGCGCACCGATGCATCGACGCCGAGCACTCCGAACACGCGTTCGTCGATGCGCTCATCGATCGCTTTGAGATCGTCGATCGACAGGTCGGCAAGCCCGCACCCCTTCTGTTCGGCTGCCTTCACCGCGCGCCCGGTGATATGGTGCGCCTCGCGGAACGGGACGTCGGCCTCGCGCACCAGCCAATCGGCCAGATCGGTCGCGGTCGAAAATCCCGCCGCCGCCGCTTCACGCATTCGTTCAGGCACGAACTCGATCGTTTCCATCATTCCGGACAGCGCAGCGAGCGATACGGTCAGCAGGTCGCCGGCCTCGAACACTGGCTCCTTATCGTCCTGCATGTCCTTCGAATAAGCGAGCGGCAGCCCCTTCATCGTCACCATCAGCGCCATGAGCGCGCCGACGATCCGCCCGCTGTGCCCGCGCACCAGCTCGGCAGCATCGGGATTGCGTTTTTGCGGCATGATCGACGAGCCGGTCGAATAATCGTCCGGAAGCATCACGAACCCGAAGGCGCTGGTCGCCCAGATGATCAGCTCTTCCGCGAGCCGCGACAGATGGAGCGCGCACTGCGCGGCAGCTGAGAGATAATCGAGGGCGAAGTCGCGGTCGGAAACGCTGTCGAGACTATTCGCGGTCGGGCGGTCAAAACCGAGCGCTTCGGCGGTGGCATGGCGATCGATCGGAAAGCCTGTTCCGGCGAGCGCGGCTGACCCGAGGGGGCATTCGTTCATCCGCGCGCGGGCGTCGGAAAAACGCGAAGCGTCGCGACGCAGCATCTCGTAATAAGCCAGCAGGTGATGCCCCAACGTGACCGGCTGCGCGACTTGCAGGTGAGTGAAGCCCGGCATGACACTGTCGGCATGCTCCTCGGCGCGCTCGACGAGAATGCGCTGCAGCTCGCGGATCGCCTCCGCGGCTTCATCGCAGGCAGCGCGCACGCACAGCTTGAAGTCAGTCGCGACCTGGTCGTTCCGCGATCGGGCGGTGTGGAGCCGACCAGCTGCTTCACCGATCAGCTCGGCAAGTCGCTGCTCGACTGTCATGTGGATGTCCTCGAGCTCGACATTCTCCGGCACTCCGTCGCGCTCGAATTCGCCGGCGATCCGGTCGAGCCCTTCGAGAATTGCGGCAGCGTCCGCATCGCCGATGATCCCCTGGTCGCGGAGCATCGATGCGTGCGCTTTCGAAGCGGCGATCTCCTCCCGCCAAAGCCGCTTGTCGAATCCTATGGAGGCGTTCATTCGCCGCATCAGCTCGGCAGGAGCCCTGTTGAAGCGCCCGCCCCATATCTTCTGCTGTGGAGGATCACCCCGCATGCGCAGCGACGTGGCACGGCCTCTCACGTCGGTCAAACCGGGCGTTAGACGGTCGCCGCAACGATATTTTTGGGATGGACGGCCATCAGGCCGGGAAAGCTTTCAGTTAAGTATTGGAAAATATTGGTGACCCCTACGGGACTCGAACCCGTGTTTTCGCCGTGAGAGGGCGACGTCCTGGACCGCTAGACGAAGGGGCCAACGCTGAAGCGAGGGCGCCATATGTGGGCTGATGCCGCTCTAGTCAATCGAGCTTCAGACGAACGAAGGCCATCGCTCCAACCGGGTTGTTTCCGCCATAGAGCGGGGCAATCGAATCGGGCACGAAATTGACCGCCACCAGACCGCCGGCGCCGATCGAGAAATGATCGGCAATCCGGAAATCGCGAACCGCGCCGATGCTCACTTTCCCGACCTGGTATGCCGGTCCGTGCATATGAGGGTCCGCCGTCAGCTCGCGGTTCTCGGTCATCTCTCCGCGCCCGAATACCGTCCAGCCCGAATGCTTGACCGATGTCTCGGCGACGAATGCATCGTCGTCATGATGCTCCACCGTCTTTCGCCCCCACGCGAGCGTCCCGGCAAAGTGCCAGCCAGGGGCGACATCGTTCGCGTAGAGCAGGCTCGCCGAGAGCCTTTTCTGGTTCACACCCGGCTCCAGCTGCTCGGGATCCTTGAACTTGCCCCAGCTCCCCTGCAGCGCGAGCGTCCGGGTCGGGTTCCACGAGAGGCGCACCGCAGTCGAATCCAGCGGCCCCGTCTCGATGTTCCAGCGATTCTGATCGGGCTCTCGAGCGTTGAACCGGCTGACTTCAAGCTTCACTTGGTCGAGCACGATTCCGCCGGTCAGCACACCGAAGCTGATGTGCGTCGAATCGAGCCAGTGATGACTGATCGGCGCCTCGGGCGAGTCCATGATCGCCTCGCGATGCATGAAGGCGGGCGGACCGAATGCCGGCTCTCCCGGAAGGCCGCCGTAAAGGAAGACGCTGCTGTTGGCGCCGATGTTCTGCGAAACCGATGCCGACAGTTCCATGAACAGGTCGTGCGGGTGCTGCCGGTCGACCAGGCGATCGACTCCGTTGGCGGTTTCACCGCTGGCGAGGAGCAACGGATAGCCGCTCTTGCCCATCAGCGGATCGGGGCTGAGCATCGCCCGGAACTGCACGGTGCCGTTGCCGAGCTTATGGCTGGCCATGCCCATAAGCATGCCGCTGACGAACGTCTTGTCGTCGCCGCGCGGGCCGGACTGTTGGTCGTAGACCAGGTTCAGGGTTCCGTGGGCCATCAGCATCCAGTCGCCGGCCATGGTCATCAGGCCGGAGTGCTCCGACGCATCGGGTTGCCAGGCGGTGCCGGACGATTCGCGGGTCATCGGATAGGGCCCGAGCGCGCCGGTCATCGCATGCTTGCCGTGGTCCGTCGCCGGCATGGCCATGGGAGCCGGTTGCGAATGGCCCATCGGCATTTCGGCTGCTGGTGCGGGCGTTTGCTGCGCCTTCGGCTGCGGCTGTGGCTGCGCCGGCATCGCCATGCCGGGCATATGCTGGTGTTGCGCCAAGACGGCGGCCGGCACCGACGCAAGCACAAGCGCGCTCGCTGCGACGCAGAGTTGGGATTTCACGCAAAGTCTCCGAAGTCGGGAGACGACGCCCGAAGCGCCGCCTCCCCTTTCAACGCCTCAACGGCCCGAGTGGCCGCCGTGCTCCTGATGGTCCTTCATCTCGTCCATCTCGTGACCCGAATGCTTGTCCATGTCCTTGCAGCAATCTTTGCAGCAGTCCTTTTGCGCAGACTGCTGGGCATGGCCGGCCATTGGCGTCGTGGCCGGAGCTGCGGGCGCCTGGGCGGCCAGCGCGGCCGCGGCGATCAAGCTAATCATCATTCTTCTCCTGAATTCGAATTGAAAGCTGTTCCATGGCTCAGGATTGTCGCGGCGGCGGCGTGGCGATCTCCAGCTCGATCCCCGTCAGGGCCGCGACGACCGGGGCCGTCGGCGTGAATTTCGAAACCGGGTGCGCGCCCGCAACCGGCTGTAGGTCGGTCGCGGGAAGCGCCGACGCACACGCCATCGTGCAAGCCGCGAGGGCGCCGGTCGGATGCGGCGTCGAATCCCGCTCAGAGCAGTGGCCCATCGGCATTGCCGTCTGCTGGTGCAAGGGCGCTGCCGGCGCTGCGGCCATGCCGAGCGGCATCAGCATCAGCGTTGCAAGCACCAGCAGCCGCAAGATCGGGACCTGCATCGCTTGGCGATAGAATTTGGCGGCAGGCATCGCAACGTCTTCCCTACTCAGCGCCTCACCCGTGGATTGGGCTGGCGATGAAGCCGAGCGCTTCGCTGCCCATCCACAGCGCCATCGCGACCATCATCAGGTTTTCGGTCAGCGAAACGAACCCCAAGGGCACATTGCTCGAGCCGCCGACGCAGGCGCACTTGAGCTCGCGCCGTTCGACGTAAACCGCCTTGAACACCGAC
>Ga0207667_10000121_pt1 | contig 121976 bp, 86 predicted proteins | sample KBSCornC52_FD_184301 | JGI IMG/M metagenome (GOLD analysis project Ga0207667, IMG submission 184301) | Corn rhizosphere microbial communities from Kellogg Biological Station, Michigan, USA - KBS Corn C5-2 (SPAdes) (version 2) | ecosystem: Host-associated > Plants > Roots > Rhizosphere > Soil ... | reverse complement strand
TCCCGACGGTCGTGGATCGGCTGATACAGCAGGCTCTGTTGCAGGTGCTGCAACCTCTGCTTGATCCCACCTTCAGCCAGCACAGCTACGGTTTCCGTCCCGGTCGCAGTGCGCATCAGGCCGTTTACGCGGCTCAGGCGCATGTCGAATCTGGTCGGCGCGTAGTTGTGGACGTGGACCTGGAGAAGTTTTTCGACCGGGTGCATCACGACATCCTGATCGACCGTTTGCGAAAACGCGTTGCCGATGCCGGAGTGATCCGGCTGGTGCGGGCGTATCTAACCAGCGGGATCATGGATGGCGGGGTGTTCATGGAGCGAAGCGAGGGGACGCCGCAAGGCGGCCCGCTGTCTCCGCTTCTGGCCAACGTCCTGCTGGACGAGGTAGACAAGGAACTGGAACGAAGGGGCCACCGCTTCGTGCGCTACGCCGACGATGCGAACGTGTATGTTCGCAGCCGCCGCGCGGGCAAGAGGGTGATGGCTCTGTTGCTAAAACTCTATGCCCGCTTGCGTCTCAAGGTGAATGAGGCCAAGAGCGCGGTAGCCAGCGTGTTCCAGCGCAAGTTCCTGGGGTTCAGCTTCTGGGTGGCCGCAAGCGGTAAGATCAAGCGCCGCGTGGCCACCAAGGCTATGGCAACGTTCAAGCATCGGGTGCGCAAGCTGACCTGGCGCTCGGGCGGCCGCAGTCTTGAGCAGGTGGTGGAACGGCTACGCCGTTATGTGTTGGGATGGAAGGGCTATTTTCGGTTGGCTGAAACTCCGAAGGTCTGGAAGGAACTGGACCAGTGGATACGCCATCGGATGCGAGCCGTTCAGATCAAACAATGGCGGCGTGGTGCGACCGCGTATCGGGAACTTCTGGAGCGAGGAGCAAGACCGGAAGTTGCGCTCATGGTGGCGGGAAACCTTCGCCGCTTGTGGCGCAACAGCGGAACCCCGCTGAACGGAGTGCTCGATCTAAGCTGGGCTGATCAGTTGAAAATCCCTCGGCTCTGTTGACCTCAACTTCTCGAACCGCCGTATGCGGACCCGCTTGTACGGTGGTGTGGCAGGGGAGAGCGGTCATCCGCTCCCCCTATGCCGATCGGTCTCGCGGCCAGACTCGCAAATGCCGCCGTGATATTCTGCAACTGACGAGCGGCTTGTATGATGCACAAGACGACCGAGATTACTGCGTGAGCTTGCCGCAGCGTAACTTCCTTGTAGATTGAGTCTTCGTGAGTTCGGAAATCTTTAATATGGAGAGCGTCGCCGATATCCGGACCGGCAGTCCGGATTGGCTTACTGAATTCGTGCCGCGACGGGGACTCTCGAACGGACACCTGCAGACCATTGTGGGAAATTTTCTGCCGCGCCCTCCTCTCCAAACTGAGGGCACTGCAGAACAGGTGGAAGTGGATCCACTGGATGGTAGCCGCGTTTTGTGCCATTGCCATTGGCAACCGCAACAGGATCGCGCCGACCGCCTGACGTTAATTCTTGTGCACGGACTTGAGGGATCGTCAAACTCGCGTTACATCCTGGGAGTGGCCGCGCGCGCATGGGCTGCGGGGTTTAACGTGGTGCGCATGAACATGCGCAACTGCTGCGACACTGACGAACTGACACCGACGCTCTATCACTCCGGACTGTCAGGCGATGTGGGCGCGGTGATCGATCATTTTGCAGCTCGCTTTGAGCTTGAGAAGATTGCGCTGGTTGGATATTCGATGGGCGGCAACCTGGTGCTTAAACTTGCCGGCGAGTGGGGAAGTAGACCGCCTCTGGTTGCGGTTGCAACAGTGTGTCCAGTGATCGATCTTGCGCCCGGAGCCGACTCGCTGCACGAGCCGGCCAATCGAATGTATGAGTATCGTTTCTTGCGCGGTCTGGTTCGCCGATATCGCCGGAAAGCAGTTCTGCATCCGGATCGTTACCTGGCTGATATACAAGGGCCGGTGCGCTCTTTGCGCGAGTTTGATAACAGGATTGTTGCGCGCTACTGCGGGTTTCGAGATGCTGACGACTACTACTACCGCGCTGCTGCGGCCAGAGTAGTACATAGTATTGCCGTGCCTACGCTTGTGCTGCTGGCCAAGGATGATCCATTTATCAGGCTTCTACCTGAAACACGCGCTCGCCTGCAGGCGAATCCGCACATTAGTTTTGTGGAGACTGAACACGGCGGACACTGCGCTTTTCTATCGCGAGATCCGGGCGACGAGATTCACTGGGCCGAAGCGACGTTGATTCGTTATCTGCAGTCTGTGATAGGAACGCAACTTGGAAGCTGATTGGGAAGTTGAAGTGGGCGGCAGCGCACCGGTGATCGAAGCGCCCTGGCCAGGTTTCATCGATCTCCGCTCGGAACCGCTGCGTATCATCGAGATTGCGGAAGCAACCGATTTCCCGCCGCTCGCCGATCTGCTGCTTGCACTGAACGCTGCTGGTTCACCACTCTGGACGTCGAAGTGCGACGTGTGGGAGCCCGAGCCCGGTGCACTGGGCTGCTATGTGGACCTGCTTCCGCTCAGGGGAAGCGTGTTTCCAGAGTGGGGACGCGCCGAAGCATTTTGCCGAGGGTTGGTAGAGCGGATTATTCCGCGTGCGCCGGCAGCAGAAAAACAGCCGGGCCGGCATCCAATCCTGATTGCCGAGGATCGTTGCAAATCGTCGGCGTCGATCATGCTGGTGGTTCGCCGGGCGATCGCGAGGCAATGCGACGGGTTCGGTGTTACTGCGTATTTCAGTGCAGACGCGCATTGCTCACCAGACGCAGCCTCTGCTTTAGCTCCCGCCATGGTTGCTTTTTCAAATGCGCTTGCGTCACGCGGCCTTCCAGGCGGTACCGATGGAAGCTAAAATGGAAGTTACGGGCGAGTAGCTCAACTGGATAGAGCACCGGCCTTCTAAGCCGGGGGTTGTGGGTTCAAGCCCCGCCTCGCCTACCACTCTCGGGGTTATCTGCTGAGAAATCAGGAGATAGCTTCATGACTAAGGTTCCCTCGCCCCTTAGAGCACCGGCTGAAATCCAGTCCGTGCACGCTTCAACTCCTACAAGTCACAGCAATTCACGCTGCAAAGACTGCGGCGCGCCTCTCGACGTTTGGAATAGCTGCCCAAACATTCCCGCAAGTGAAGCGCGTTTGCGCTCCTCGGTTCAAGGGCCTGCGTACTGTGGCCGCCGCCCGCCATCCGGGCGACTTTGGAACTTCGCTGTCGATATGCTCGGCGTTGGCCGCGTGCTTGGCTGCGGCCAGATCCTTCGCGGAGCCACCTCACACTCAAGGGCTGCTCGACGGAAATCTGAACGTGACTCTTTCGCACCTGCACATTCTTCAACTGCAGGATTTTACCGACGTCGAAGGGAAGCGCGATCGGCTTTTCTGCGAACTACTCTTTGCGGCTCGCGACCTGGTTGCGCGGAATATCACGCGCGAAACCAGGACTCGCATTTGCCGTGAGTGTGGAATGGTCGCTGAGCCGTCAGAGCATCTGCCGCATTCGGGCTCGCCAATTCGGCGCCACTCGGTCGCCTGAGGTGGCTGCGTTACTGGTGTAGAATTTCAGCGGCAAGAGTCATCTCAATACCGAAGAGACCAACTAAATGAAATCCACCGTATTTCCGCTGCTGTCGTGTGTATCTATCCTCGCCACGATGCTGGCTGCTCAATCGACTAACAGCACCGCACGCGATTGGGAAAATCCTCGGGTATACGGAATCAACAAGGAACCGGCGCGTGCTTCGTACACGCCCTTTCCGGATGAGGCGTCGGCAACCAGCGAGGGGCACTCGTCGAGCCTTATTGAGTCGCTCAATGGAAAGTGGAAGTTTCACTGGGTGAAGCGACCTGAAGATCGCCCGGTTGAATTTTACAAGCCCGACTTCGATGTCAGTTCATGGAAGGAAATTCGCGTCCCCGCGAATTGGGAGATGGAAGGTTACGGCACGCCGATCTATACAAATATCACGTATCCATTCAAGCGTGACTATCCACGGGTTACGGATACTCCGGACGATCATTCCTGGACGGCGTTTGACCAGCGCGATCCGGTTGGCTCTTATCGTCGAGAGTTCATGGTGCCCGCGGGATGGTCTGGCCGGCAGACCTATCTGGTTTTCAACGGAGTCAACTCGGCATTTTACGTCTGGATCAATGGACAGAAGGTCGGTTACAGCCAAGACTCGAGAATGCTCTCAGAGTTCAACATTTCGAAGTACCTCAAGAATGGCAGCAACCAAATTGCCGTTGAGGTCTATCGATGGAGTGATGGAAGTTATCTCGAAGACCAGGACTTCTGGCGCATGAGTGGCATCTTCCGGGACGTTACGCTTGTCTCGCGCGCTGCGGAGCATCTGCGCGATTTCCAAGTCCGGACGCCGTTCGACAGCGAATATGTAAACTCGACCTTCAAGCTGCACGGGACGGTTCAGAACACGGAGAGCAACAACGCATCAGTATCAATTGAAGCCAAGCTGCTGGATGCGGAAGGCAAACCGGTATTCAGCGCAAAGAGCAACGTGAAAGTGGCAGCCGGGAAAGAAGCGGAATTCGAAATCCAGCAGCCGGTGAAGAGTCCGAAGAAGTGGTCCGCGGAGTCGCCATATCTTTACAAGTTAATTCTCATTGCGAAGGATTCGAAGGGCAGAGTTCTCGAAGTGATCCCATGGAATGTAGGTTTCCGGCAGTCGGAGATCAAGGGTAATCAGATACTGTTTAACGGTAAGAAGCTGATGATCAAGGGAGTGAACCGGCACGAGTTCGATCCTGATCTGGGCCAGGTAATGACGCGCGAAATGATGATCGCGGACATCAAGTTAATGAAGCAGAATAATATCAATGCTGTTCGAACCTGCCATTATCCAAACGTTCCCGAGTGGTATGAATTGGCGGATGAATACGGCCTTTATATTCTTGACGAAGCGAATGTTGAATCTCATGGATATGGTTCGCAGGAGATTCAGCCAATCTCCAATGGCGAGGACTATCGCGATGCAATCGTCGACCGCGTGGCGCGTACCATCGAGCGCGATAAAAACCACGCGTCGATCATTGGCTTCTCTATGGGGAATGAGGCAGGCTATGGCGCCAACTTCACTGCGGCCAAGCAATGGGCGAAGTCACATCACCCGGAATTCTTTATTATTTACGAGCCCGGCAACAGCATTCATGGAGATGCGCTCACTCCAATGTATAAAAGGCCGCAAGATATAGTGCAGTACTACGGCCGCTTCGGGCAAGGCCGCCCATTCTTTGAGATTGAATACGCGCATGCCATGGGCAACAGTACTGGCAACTTCCAGCAATACTGGGATTTGTTTGAATCAGAGCCTTGGGCACACGGCGGTTTCATATGGGATTGGGTTGACCAAGGAATACGCAAGAAGGGAAGTAACGGAAAAGACTTCTGGGCATATGGCGGCGATTTTGGCGACAAGCCAAATGACGACAATTTCAATACGAATGGTCTCGTGCTGCCGGACCGCACACCACACCCGGGCCTTACCGAGGTGAAGAAATCTTATTCAAGTATCAAGGTTGATCCCGTTGACCTGCTGCATGGAAAACTTCGCCTTCGTAATAAGTACAACTTCATCGACCTCGGGTTCGTTCGCGGCACCTGGACGTTGCAGGAGAATGGAAAGACCATCCAGAGCGGGGATGTGCCGACCGGAGATATTGGACCTGGCCAGACCGGTGATGTTGCACTCGATTTCAAGCAGCCCACGCCGGTCCCTGGCGCGGAGTATTTCCTGACTGTCAGCTTTGAGCTGGCTCGCGACCTATCCTGGGCGCCGAAGGGCCACATCGTAAGCTGGGATCAATTCAAAGTTCCCGTCGAGGTTGCGCTCGCTCCAGCCCGCAGCATTGAGAATCAGCCAGCAATTACACTGAGCCAGATCCCCGGCGCTTGGGTCGCCCATAATGACAGTTTCTCGATCGCCATCAGTTCCGATTCGGGCTCTATTTCTTCATACAATGTGGGTGGGCGTGAACTCCTTACAGCGCCGCTTGAGCCTAACTACTGGCGGGCCCCCACGGATAATGATCGCGGCAATGCCATGCCGCAACGACAGGGGATCTGGCAGTTAGCCTCCCTCCATCGCGTCACAACTAGCGTGAAGAGCGAACAGCCGTCGCCAAATGTGGTAAAGGTGACCGCCACTGCAAAGTTGCCCGCCGGAGGCGCTTCGCAGAATTACGTGTATACCATCTATGGAGATGGTTCTGTCGAAATCGACAGCATCTTCGAACCGGGGGATGCCCCACTTCCCGATCTGCCTCGAGTCGGAATGCAAGTGCGCGTGGCCGGTACACTGCGCAATGTCGAGTGGTACGGTCGCGGTCCACAGGAGAATTACTGGGACCGCAATCTCGGTGCAGCCGTGGGCATCTACAAAGGCAATGTTGACAATCTGTGGTTCCCCTACGTCGAACCACAGGAAACCGGAAATCGCACTGACATTCGCTGGGTCTCGTTCACTGATAATCAGGGATTTGGCCTGAAAGCGACGGGCATGCCATTGTTGAACTTCAGTGCGTGGCCTTTCCGGATGTCTGAGCTTGAGCACGAGAAGACGCCAGTTAACCTTGGGCACAGACACACCGCGGAAATTGTTCCATCCGATGACATCACTGTGAACCTGGATGATCTACAAATGGGCGTCGCTGGTGACGACAGTTGGGGAGCGCCTGTGCACAAGGAGTTTTCATTGCCAGCGCACCGGTACGAATACAAATTCCTCCTGGAACCTGTGGGAGTTCGCTGAAGAGCGGTGGTCAACCATATCTTCAATATTGTAGGTGGGCATGATCCATTCGCGAGGGTCAGTTCACGTCGACAGGCAGTATTGGATGGGATATGATTTCGCTCGTTATGATTTCGCTCGTGAGGCTTGTGGCGGCAGTCCTTTTATTCTCTTCGTTGCTGACTGGGCAAGAGGTAAGTTCGGCGAACCAGGAGGCCGCGATCGTGCGCGGTATTGTGCACGATTCGACAGGTAAACTGGTGCGCAATGCACGCGTGATCTTGGTGCGAAATTCTTTGCGGTCCTCCGAACAAACTAACACCGATGCTGCGGGCCGCTTCGCATTTCTTGGTGTTGCCACCGGAAAAGTTACAATAACCGCGACTTTGGGCTCACTCCGGAGTGCAGCAGTTTCACTCGTCGTTTCTACACCGGGCGAGCAGTCGCCGATCAGCCTGTTTCTGAGCGATACTAGCACCCAACAAACTCCGGCTGCTCATCAGGATGCGGAGCAGGCGATGCAGTTTGCCGATAATCCCGATTTTGCAATCGCCGCAGTGACCGATTGGACCGCGGCCGGAGGGCACGGCTCCGACGCGAGTCTGCGCACGAGCGAGGCACTCACACGGGATGCTGTAAAGCTGAACCGACCAGATGCAGAATCAACCACGACAGGCGCCGCCAGTCCGGGCGAAGTAAGGGAGTCAGAGAGTGTATTGCGAGCGGCAGTTGAGAAAGATCCCAAGGACTTCACGGCAAATCACAAGATTGGCCGGCTCTATTTTCAGACGGGCCGATACCAGGATGCCGCGCGCTCGTTTCAAGCCGCGTATGAGGCGGACCCCGGCAATTTTGACAACGAATTCGATTTGGCGCGGGCACTCAAAATGGCGGGCGATGCATCGCAGGCACGCAATCATGTTCAACGGCTAATGGAGCATCGACCGACTGCTGAGTTGCACCGGCTCGAGGCAGAAATGGACGAGGACTCGGGCGATCCGCTGTCGGCGGCGCGCGAGTTGCAAAAGGCGGCGAGCGAAGATCCCAGCGAGGATAATTACTTCGCCTGGGGGTCGGAACTACTGATTCACCGTGCTGTGTGGCAGGCAAAAGAAGTGTTCGACGAAGGAGTCAAACTACATCCGCAATCCGCGCGAATGCTTACAGCGCGTGGAGCGGCGCTTTTCGCCGGTGCCCTTTATGACGAAGCCGCCACGGATCTTTGCAAGGCTTCAGATCTGAGCCCAGAGATCGTCGAGCCATATCTGTTCATGGGCAAGATCGAAATAGTCGCGCCAAATCCGCTGCCATGTGTGGTCGCAAAGCTGGAGAGATTCGAGAAGCTAAAGCCCGGCAACTCACTCGCCAGTTACTACTACGCAATGGCTCTGTGGAAACAGCAGAGCCACGCTGCGGATTCGCAAACCATGGAACGTGTGCAGGAGTTGTTATCGCGGGCCGTGACCCTCGATCCGAAATGCGCCAGTGCACATCTGGAGCTTGGAAACCTGAGCGCAGGCAATAAGGAGTGGGAACGGGCAATCGGCCACTATTTGAATGCCATTCAAGCCGATCCGCAATTGAACGAAGCACATTATCGCCTTGGAGTGGCTTACCAACGAGTCGGCAACCAAGCAAAAGCCACAGAGCAGTTTCAGTTACATGACACGATTGCCAAGAAACAAGCTGCGGAAATTCAGCGGCAACGGAAAGAAGTGAAACAGTTCCTGGTAGTTCTGCCGGACCAAATAAGAAAACAGCAAGCCCGCTAAGAGAAAGCTTCATGATGCCCCGAAGATCTTCAAAGTTGCTTCGTCTCGTGACGGCAACGCGAAGGGTCCTTATGCTTCTCAACGGTTGAATTAAGATGTGTGCGGCTTGAACGTCGAAATGATTCCATGGCCTTCGCGGATGGTAAGAATTTGATTTGTCTTGATTGCGGTGAAGCGCTCGATTGCCTGGGTAGTTGGCCACTTCACTTCGATCAGATCGATGCCTTCCGCGTGTCCCAATCCGAAGTGCAGTCGCAAATCGCTTTGTGACATAACGCTTCCGCCGCTGTGAACTTCGTCCATTTGGGCATGCTTCCCAGTGACCACGCGTACTCGCGCCCCAATGGCAGTGCGATTGCACTTTGTGCCGAGCAGCTTGATCTTGATCCAGTTCTGCTTGTTGCCGCCTACGTTATGAAGAAGAGAGGGAAGGTCGTTCATATTGTTCACAAGCAGGTCGATGCCGCCGTCATTGTCGTAATCTCCAAACGCGGCGCCCCGGCTTGAATAAACGGCATTGATGCCAAGGCCCATGTCTTTCGATACGTTTCTGAATCTGCCATTACCAAGGTTCTTATAGACGATCCTTGGATTCGCGAATTTCTCGCCGAAGCTATAGTTATCCACTTCGGGGTACACGTGTCCGTTTACTTGAATAATGTCGGGCCAGCCGTCATTGTCGTAATCCAGAAACCCGCATCCCCATGCCACAAAGCTGTTGTCGACACCGATTCCAGAGCTGGATGAGAGTTCGCTGAATGTTCCATCTCCTTCGTTGTGGTACAGGTCGCTCGTGTCGTCCGCGAAATTGGTTTTGAAAATGTCGAATCGGCCATCGCAGTCGTAATCAGCTACGCCTATGCCCATGCCTGCTTGTTCAGTGCCGTCTTCCTTATAGGCACATCCCGCCATGACGGCAATATCGGTGAACGTACCGTCGTGGTTGTTCCTAAAAAGTATGCTTGGCTCGGAATCCACCGCAACGTAGATGTCGGGCCAACCATCGTTATTGAAGTCGTAGGAAACAGCCGAGATGGAATAGCGTGGACCTGGCTTCAGAATGCCGGCTTTTTCAGAGACATCAGAGAATGTTCCATCGCCATTGTTGTGATAGAGGACATTCGTATCGCCGGGAAGCCCGCGCGGACCACACATTGTCGGGATGCCTTTCCATTGGCAGAAGTTCGAGTCATCGATCGATGGCGGCTTGTCAGGATCAAGCTTGACGAAATTGCAAACAAAAAGATCAAGGTGCCCGTCACGGTCGTAATCCAGAAAGTTGCATCCCGTTCCCCAGCGCCCCTTCTCCTGGTAGAGACCCGCTTTGCGAGTTACATCAGTGAACGTGCCGTCTCCGTTGTTATGGAAGAGTATGTTGTGCCCCCAGAACGTGCAGAACAAATCATCCCACCCGTCATTGTCGTAGTCGCCCACGCACACGCCTGTCTGCCAGCCGGAACGTGCAATTCTGGATTTCTCGGTGACATCGGTAAATGTGCCGTCGCGGTTGTTCTTGTAGAGGTGAGTTGTGGGGATCTGGTCCGAAGGCCACTTTGAATTCAGCCGGTTGCCATTGGTCAAGTAAATGTCAAGCCATCCATCGTTGTCGTAATCGAAGAAGGCGATTCCGCTGCCTTTCGTTTCTATGATGAACCGCTTGTGCTTGATTTCACCCCAAACATTTGGCGTATGCAGACCTGCTCGTGACGCCACATCGAAATACTGGACCGGAGATGACTCGGAATGATCCGATGCGGCTTCAATGACAATCGGGCTTCGCAATTTCCAAATGGGAGTGGCGAGAGCGTCGATAAGAGTGCCGCCAAGAGCGACTAAAGAAGCACCGAGGAAATGTCGTCGTGGCAGAATCATGGGTTGTGCTCACTATAAAGATTTGCGACGATTCTCGCGACTGAATTACCGATCAGAGCCTCATTGGAGCGTGTCCAAAGCTTGTTTTGCCGCAGCGCTTTCCGGTTCCACACGGAGTAGGTCAAGCAATACCTCTCGCGCCTTTTGGCGATCATTCTTCATAGCGTAGAGGCGCGCCAGGTTCAAATAAGACTGATCGAATTGTGGTGCAACACGAATGCCCACCTTAAATTGTTCTTCGGCCCGAGATAAGTTCTGCTCGCGAACATAGAGAACGCCAAGGTTATTCAGCGCTTCAGCGTAGTTCGGACGAAGCGCAATCGCCTTCCCAAGATAGCTTGATGCCTGTTCGAGTTGCCCCTGTTGCGCGTAAAGCATTCCGACGCTGTAATTCACTTCGGCATCATCGGGATGAAGACGGATTGCCTCATTGAAGCACTTCAGCGCATTTTCAAAATCCCGTTGCCTACGATAGACATTTCCCAGGTTGAGAAGTGCCGTCACATATTGCGGACGTTGAGCGAGCGAGTTTTGGAAATTGCGAATCGCTTCGTCGGGATGACCCAATTGTGCCGCGATCATTCCGAGATTGTTCCATGCCTCAGGATAATTCGGTTTCAGCTGCAGAGTTTGTTCCAGGTATTGGCGCGCCTGTACAAAGTTGTTTTGGGCGAGCCTGAGCGTGCCCAGATTGTAGTAAGCGTCCGCATTGTTTGGCTTGGTAGCAATCACCTGCTGGAACGATGCTGCGGCCTGATCGAGATAGCCATGCTGAAACATTGCTACCCCATAAGTAAAATCGTTTCGTTCAAACGTATCCTGCTCAAGCTTCCCATCAAAAGGAAGAGCCTTGCGCAGACGCTCTGCCGCGGTCGATGGGATGTTGTGCAGATCTAGCAGCACTTTGTCTACTGAGACTACGCCCTGATAGACCTTTATCAACATGCCTTCCTGATCGATCAGGAAAGAGGAGGGTAACGGTAAGTCTCTGCGGCGATCGAATAAATGGCGATAGATGATATTGTAGATGCCCGCTATTTCTGCTGTTGCAGAGAGGATCGGGAAGGAGAAGCGCTCTTTTTCAGCAACCGGGCGGACCGTAGAAGGATTATTTGCGCTATCCACATTAATAGCGACCGGTGCAAGCGAGGCTGCGGTCATCAGCGGCATACTCTTCTCAATCCGATTGAGTTGTTCAACGCACTCGGCACTTGCCGCGGACCAGAAGCTAAGAAGTACGAAACTGCCGCGGTGCTCATTGAGCTCGTGTGGCTTCTGTTCCGCGTCGATCAATTTGAATTCTGGCGCTTTCAACGGCTCGATGAGCCATGTGTCTACCAGCAGTGGCAGTGTTTCCGGTGCAGGCGACGAACCAGATTGTGCGTAGCCTTGAGGAGGCGAAGCAAAGCTTGTGGCAACGAAGCGTTCCGAGCCTTCCTCTATTTGAATGCGATGGTTTGCACTCAGATTCTGAAAGTGCTGAACGATGCCGCTTGGCCACTGTATGGTGACGCGAATTTGTTCACGATGCAATCCGAGTCCAAAAAACAATTCCTTAGTGTGCTGGGCGAGGAAGCCGGATCCTGCCTGTATAAATTTAGTCTGACGCAGATCGCCGGCTTCAACCGTAATGGCTGTGCCGATTGCATCGCGGTTGCTCTTTGTACCGCGAAGGCAAAACGCAATTGAGTCGCCGATCTCTTTCAACACATTGTGCAGGATTCGGATTTGAGGGGAATTGCGGTTCTTCAGGACCACCTCAAGACGGCCATCGTGGTCGATATCCGAAAGCACGAAAGTGCGACTGTCTTCGAAAAAGTCCAGACCCGATGGTCCCGACATCTCACTAAAACTTCCGTTGTGGTTGTTGGCAAACAAAACGTTGCGCGCATATCCATGCCAGGTGCGATCGGAACGAATCAGCTCGTTGATCGCGTTCCATCCTCTTTCGTAGGCCGGGGCCGCTGATGCGTCCTCTGGAGACTTGGCGACGATCTCTCTCCAGAAGAAACTTGCCAGATCGTATTTGTCGGGTCCGGAGATGTATCCATTAGAAACGTAGAGGTCGGAATAGCCGTCGTGATCGAAATCGAAGAAGTCTGCGGACCAGGACCATCGGCCCATCTCGACTCCGGACAGATGGCCGACATTTTCGAAAGTGCCGTTTCCCTGATTGCGATAGAGGGCGTTGCCGCGCGCGTGCCGGCGGTAAAGTTCGCGAACCGTCTCGGGCGCATCAGCGTGGAATTGCTTCTGTCCTGAGACCCTTTGTCCGGCCGCTTCCCACATGCTCGGAACATAGATATCCTGGTGGCCGTCGTTGTCGAAATCACACCACGCACAGCCCATGCCGGCGCCAACCCCTTCAACATGCGCTTCAGTGGAAACCACCGTAAACTTTCCATCGCCCTCGTTGCGGTAAAGCTGGGAAGTCCCAAAGTCATTTGAGACAAATAAATCTGGCAGACCGTTGCCGTTGGAATCACCCCATGCGCAAGCGAATGTGTAGCGGTCGTTGTCGCGATTCATGCCTGCGGCTTCCGTCGTCTCAACAAAGGTTGCGTTGCCCTCATTGTGAAACAGACAGTTGGGCGGACCATTGCGCGCGTCATAGTAGGGAACGGGATAGTGATACTGATCGAGGCCGAGATAGTACATGTATGTGCAGAAGTACACGTCAAGCCGGCCGTCGCGATCGTAATCTGCGACCGCAGCGTGAGTAAACGTGCCTTGTGGTTGACGTGCAAAGCGGAACGCATCGCGTTTCAAACGAAAAGTTCCGTTTCCTTGATTCAAATAGAGAAGTGGCCCTGTTCCGCAGACAACAAGAAGGTCCTGAAGACCTTTGTTTTCAAAATCCGCAAAAAGAGCGCAGGCCGTGGTATCTAGAATCGCTAATCCGGACTTTTTCGTTACATCCTCAAAGGTTCCGTCACCCCGATTGCGATAAAGCCTGTTCGGCAAACCGGCAGGCTGGCAGACATAGAGATCATCAAAGCCATCATTGTCGAAGTCACCGACCGCAACACCGTTGTTGCAGTAGACATCCAAGCCGATTGCGCCGTCGAGCAAAGTGCGCCAATAGTCGGCGCCATGTAACATTTGCTGGCTATAGGAGTCTGTTCCTCCCAGAGCATATGACGTGAAATCGACAAATACTGGGCCATTCGCTGTCGCAATCGTTTCTTCTTTTGCCTCCCACTTGCGGGCCTTCCAGGATCCGGAGTCGCTGCTGTACCATTCGGTTTGCCACGAGCCGACACGCTCTTCTTTCCGATTCTTCTGGCGAGCCGAGACAATGTCATAGCGGATCTCAACTTTCAAAGTGAGGGGATTGCCGGCGATCTGTTCAATGGCGAAGATCTCGAATTCCGCAGTTTGGACTTGAACGGGAGCCGCCAGCCAACTTTTTAAGTTATTAATGAATCTGTCGCGACCGCGTGCAAGATCGCCCGAAAACTGCCGTTTGATAGTCTCGATCCCTTGAGCTGAACGCAACAACGCATTTGCAGTGGGAGCAAGGGTCGAAGCTTCGATAGAGTCATCAAGCGAGATCGCGAGAGCAGTCAAATTCGACGGGGACGCCTTGAGAGCATTGCTCCAATTCTCCAGCACAGAGCCGATCTCATCGGCATACTTTTCGGTATCGTAGCCATCGGAACCAGGCTTTACGAGTGCGGTGATATCGGTGAGCGGATACCGGGGCGGGGCTCCTGGTGTCAGGCGGAGATCGGCGAAATGGAAACCAGATGGACGGTCGACGCGCAGACTTGGAAAGCTTGGCAGCGGCGCTCCTGTAAAGATAGGCGCGGTGCGAAGGGCCATCGGCGTAAATGCCATACCCTTCAAGATTTCCCGGCGAGTTAGCGTCTTGATTTTGCGTTCCGAAGACATTCCAAAGATCCTGGGAGAAGCAGGATGGACGTATCATAGCAGCCAACCAGATGGCACAAGTGTTGGTTGATTACCGATGTCTACTCCGACAGGGCGAAGAGAAAACGTTCAGAGCTAACGAAAACGGACCGGTCGGAACTCATTCTCTGTCCGGAGTCACCTCTACAAACCGCTCAAAGACAACTAACAAACGTAGAGTAGATAACTCGTTTTACTAAAAGATATAGCTCGTACTCGCAAGCTATTCGGAGCCTGCAGGCAAAGTTTGGCTGTGTGGTGCTGCTGAAATAAAAGCATTCAACTCAATCTTTCGGTTGACAAGAATCTTTATCTAATACTAAGCTTCTGGCCAAAGTTTGGAAGCGTTTACAGCTCGACTCTACTTCCTCATAATTCCGCAATTCAAATGTTCGTGGCAGTTCGAAACTCGGGAAATGCATTCCGTGATATCAGCGAATGCACCGAGATGTTCGGATCTCGGCGACATTTCGCGTGGTTGCCAGTACCTTCTCCATCTCGAGAAGCAGAAAAATCGCTCGAGATTTGTATTGGCAAACAAAAGACCTTTTGCAGATGGATGTACTGTCACCTTCCCCGATGAACGTGCTCAAAAAAGATACGGCTTGATACGTATTTGAAGGCTGCAGTTAGTACGTGCAACATCCTGGAGGTCATTCTCATGGACAGTAATCGCAATGCGATTGGTGTGCGTCGTGCGTTTCGCGGGATTGCTTTCTCCTGCCTGTTTCTCATCCTGTTCACAAGTCGAATTGCTTTCGGCCAGGTGGATGCAGGTTCGATAACCGGCACTATAACGGATCCGACCGGCGCCGTCGTGCCGGACGCGCAGGTTTCGCTGCTGAATACGGATCAGGGAATCACTTTGCAAACACGTTCAGGTGCATCCGGCGTGTACACATTTGCTCCCGTGCGCATTGGGCACTACACCATCACGGTGACGGCCAATGGTTTTGCAAAAACGACTCATACCAATCTGACAGTTCAAGTTGCGCAGGCGCTGGAAGTAGACGTGTCGCTAAAACCCGGCGCAGCTACAGAGACTGTTCAAGTGGATTCGGCTCCTCCCTTGCTGCAAACAGAGGAAGCTTCTGTGGGTCAGGTGATCGGCCGCGAACAGGTAAATGATCTTCCACTGAATGGGCGTAATTTCACGTTCCTGGCACAGCTTGGCGCAGGCATGCAGACCCCGCAGGCGGACACGCGCGGGAACGCGGCATCGGGCGCCTTCTCCGCCAATGGGCAGCGGCCCGCACAGAACAACTACCTTCTTGACGGTATCGACAACAATTCCAATAACGTGGACTTCCTCAACGGCACAAACTACGTGATCCTACCGCCGCCGGATGCTATTCAAGAATTCAAAGTGGAATCCAGCAATTACAGCGCCGAACTTGGCCGAGCCGCAGGAGCGGTCATGAACGCCACCGTCAAATCCGGCACGAATTCAATCCATGGTGATGTGTGGGAATTCTTTCGCAATGACGTACTGGACGCTGCCGACTGGTTCGAGAACAACTCTCCGACGCCGCACAAAGGCAGATATCGTTTCAACCAATTCGGAGGCACAATAGGCGGTCCGATCATCAAGAACAAGCTCTTTTTCTTCGGCGATTATCAGGGCACGCGTCGCGTGCAGGGAACTTCGGCTACTGCGCCGGTTCCAACGCTCGCCGAGCGAAACAGCGGCTTCACAAACTTGCAGGATGTGCTCACGTTGAACAGCGGAGCAGCCCGGAATGACATCCTGGGTCGAAGCCTTCAGCGAGCCACAATTCTCGATCCCGCCACGACCCGATTTGTAGCCGCCGGGGCAGTCGATCCGGTATCTGGATTAACGAACACCTCCGGGGCAGACGGATATGTGCGCGATCCGTTCAGCAGTGTTTGCGGGCCGGGAACGAAGAACTTTAACCTCACCGCTTGCCCGGACCTGAACAAGCTTCCGGTCGGTCGCATCGACCAGGCCGCAGTAAAGATTCTGAATCTCTATCCTGCCCCGAATGCGGGCGCTCCGCTGCTCAACATCTACTCGGCCAGCCCTGCCTTGTTTGAGCACGCCAACTCGTTCGATACCCGCGAGGACTTCAACCCGAATGACGCAAACCAGATTTTCGGCCGTTTCAGCTGGTCAGACGATCCGCAGTTCATTCCTGGACCATTTACCGGTGTAGCCGATGGCGGCGCTTTCCAGCAGGGTATCCAGACCGCAAAGTCAGCTCAGATGGTGGCTGCGTATACGCATGTATTCAGCCCCAGCGTCGTAAACCAGGTGCGCGCGGGCTATGCTCATCTGCACACTACGCGCGCTGGACCGGTCTCCACTCAGACTGGTATTCCAGCGCAATACGGAATCCAGGGCATTCCGCAGTTTACCAATAATGGCGGCTTGACTCAGTTCGTCATTGCCGGCTTGCAGACGCTGGGCAGCAACCAATATCTGCCTTCGGACGAAACTACTGCCACCATCCAGGTCACGGATGACTTCACCAGGATTTATGGCAAGCACAGCTTCAAAATTGGCTTTGAGTTTCAGGACGCGAAGTTTTCGACTTTGCAGCCCGTGGCCTCACATGGCACCTACCAATACCAGGGTTTCTACACGGACATTCCGAACCAGGGGCCAGCGACCGGCGGGATTGCGCAGTTGCTACTGCAACCAGTCGCGGCACCTGCAACCATCGCCGGAAATCCGAATCCCAACGGCTACAGCTATTCCGGTGGCGCGAACAGCGTTACAGCATCCAACATCAATAAGACTTACGACGAAAAGAAGTATTTTGCCCTCTACTTAGAGGACGACTGGAAGGTTACCCCGAAGATGACGTTGAATCTCGGCGTACGCTGGGATTATTTCGGCCCGATTAATGAGACAAACGGCGGACAAGCAAACTTCGTTCCCGCGCCATTGCCCGCCTATGGACTTGGCAATCCGACGTTCCTTATTCCAGCCAGCGGCAAAGCCAATCGAACGTTATCTACCAACTCAACCTGTTCCGGAGGCGCATGCGTCGGCATGGTCGATCTTCTTGCCGCGGATGGAATCACCCTGGACATGACTGACAAGTACGGACAAGGACTGTTGCAGGTGCAGAAATACAACATTTCCCCGCGTATTGGCTTCAGTGATCAGATCACACGCAAGCTGATAGGGCGCGGTGGCTTTGGCGCGTTTTACAACTCATTTGAGAACCAGGGATACGGACCGAATATCGGCGAGAACTATCCTTTCGTGTTCAACTTCGGTTACGGCAGCACCTCCCTTGGAGGCGTCGTTGCCAATCCCTCCGATCCCCACGCGTCCATCGCTTCCCAGGTCGCGCCGGTGAGCTACAACACTGCATTCCAAGGCTGCCCCACCGCTGGCCTCGGCGGCACGGCGGTGTTCGAATCCGGCTTTTCCTGCATTCAATTTGACCCAAAGGTGGTCAACGCCAAAGGTGTCGGTCTGCAGGGCCTGCAATTCAACTACCAGACGCCAACCTCAATCGCGGCAAACCTCACGCTCCAGTACTCCGTTACGAATGCGATGGCGTTGACAGTGGCATATGTCTACACACATTCCAACAATCTGCAGCGCGGCATCGGCTACAAAAATGTCACTCAAATTCTGCCCGCCGGCATCTCCACCGGTGCCGGATGTCCGTACGGAACCTTCTCAGGAGGACTGTCGGCCAAGCTAAGTTGTGTCCCGTTCACGGATTTCGGCGGCGGCAGCTACCAGGCAAACATTGGCACCAGTGGGTACCACGGTTTGCAAACAACACTCCAACAACACAGTTCGAATGGGCTGGCCTTCCTCTTCACTTACACGTGGTCGAAGACAATGTCGAATGCAGGCGACCTGCTGAACGGTACCAGCGCCGACACGCTACGTGCCGTTGCCATTCCGGGCTTGGGACCAAAGTTCGATTACTCTCTGGCCAACTTCGACATCCGCCATGTGATTCATCTCAGCGGCGGTTACGAATTGCCCTTCGGGAAGGGCAAGCCATACTTGAACTCCGGAAGGTTTGCAAATCAGGTCCTTGGGGGTTGGTCCGCCAACTGGATCCTGACGTTGCAGGGCGGACAGCCACTGGGCTTTGGCTGCCATACGGGCGTTTCTTCTGGTCCGGGCTGCAACGACATTCTCATTCCCGGTCAGGACCCACAGCTCGGGATAAAAATCAAAACTGCAGGAGGCGTTCATGATCCATTCTGGATCGGAAATCCGAGTGCATTTACGCAGGCATGTCTGCTGGGCGGAACGCCGAGTGCACCTACGTCAATTCCTAACTCGTCGCCGAATTGTATTCCAGTGACCGGAGCCGCGGCGCTGGGCTCCAAACGTGATCAGATTCCGGGACCAGGATTCCATCGCCTCGATTTCTCAGTGTTCAAGAACTTCAAGTTCAATGAGAGGACCTCGCTTTCGTTCCGCTCGGAGTTTTACAACATTGCCAACCATCCAAATTTCAATCAACCGAATTTCGGTGGCAATGGCGTTGTAGCGGTCTCCAACTCAGGCGACTACACAAGTCAAACCTTCGGTGCAATCGGGTCGACCCGAGGTGCTCCGTTTAATCCTCGGCAAATCCAATTTTCCGCGAAGATTTATTACTAGAGCCTGTGGACCGCAAATGGAAAGATGGCTTGGGGTTCGCAGTTGACACATGGTCAGCTAATGGCATGAACGCTCCGGTACGGTACGCTTAGCGCGTGCTGTGCCGGAGTCTTCTGCGCGGTGCTTTGTTTAAGCGTGGAGGGCAAGTTTTTGTACGGTTTTCTGAATCATGGAGAGGTCTCGCAGCGTCTTAGCTGCAGCAGGCGCGAATTTCTGCGCGGGGCAACGGGGGCCGTCCTTGGTTCGGCCCTTACTAGCGCGAGCCCTTTTGTTCACGGCCAGAAAGCGCAGCAGAAGCGCAAAATCATTGTGATCACCTTTGGCGGAGGTGCGCGCGACCAGGAAACATTCGCGCCCGAAGGTCAGGAGAATATTCCTCACTTATTGAACGAACTTGCTCCGCAGTCCAGCTTCTTTACTCGCGTAACTAATAATGGGATTCTCGGCCATTATGTGGCGACAGCAAGCTTGGCCACTGGAGTCTACGAAACTCTTAATAATTTCTCAGCCGTACCTCCAGATCATCCTACCGTCTTCGAGTATTTTCGAAAGGATCTTCGACGTCCGTTATCCGACACGTGGGTTGTTGCGCCGAGTAATGGGTTCAATCGTATTGGTGAGAGCGGTTGCCGGTCGTACGGGTCAGGGGCCACTGTCATTCTGCCCAAGCATCTGCTGCAAGCTGCAACTTCCGGGTCGCGGCACAATTTTGATCACCTACTGCGCGACAATTATGAGGATCCACTCTACACACCTGTCTTGAAGGGGAACGATCTTGAGCTGAATCAACTGGATCGGATTCTGCGCCTTTCGGTAGATGACTTCATGACGCATGCGCGCACACTATCTAGTCCGGACGAACTCTCGGTTTATATTGCGAAACGCCTCATGCGGCAGGAGTCGCCAAGCCTGCTGTGGATCACAATGCACGACATGGATATCGCGCATTCAGGGGCCTATTCACTCTATATCGAAGGGATTCGGCGCACTGACAGATTGTGCGCAGAGATCTGGGATGCAGTTCAAAGCGAGCCAGAATACAAAGACAACACCACGCTTTTCATCCTCCCTGATTTTGGCCGCGATGCAGATCTCGATGCAGGTGGAAACGGATTTCAGCATCATCGCACCGGTGACGCCGCCAGCCGCACAACCTGGATGATGGCACTCGGCAAGGGTGTTCGAGAGAGAGTTATCTATGATCAACCCATTCAATCCATAGACCTCGTCCCGAGTCTTGGCGCGATCATGGGCTTCTCGCCGCAACTCGCTCAAGGTAAGCCCATCAAGGAATTTCTGTAGGCCAAATGAAGCCAATTAACCTCAAATCGGCGGATTTTGCTAAGTACGCGCCAGAAGCGCGCCGACTGATCATTGCGCACCTTGAAGCGATCCGACAGCTCCCCTTGAGCTTTCTGCCGAATCTGCTGCGCGAAGCAATCGATTACGACTTCAAGTTTCCGGCGGAGCGAAATGAAATCGAGAAAGAACTCGAGGCCATCAGTGCTCTCTCCAGCGGCGAACGCGAAGATTGGTTTCGCGCATTCGCTCAGATTGCTCTCACGCCGGACCTTGAAGGTGCGGATTGGGTCAATCAGCCGGCGCGGTTTGCGGAACAAGAATCCTCTTATCTCTGGACGACGCATCAGCAGGATGCCTTTCGCGAAGCCGCAACAGCGTATGGTGCACGCATCCGGGCAGCATCACCGCCGGCCGAACCTCCCGTGAAAAGGCTCGGCATTGCGATCATCGGAAAGGGCGTTAACTCCTACGATGCGCCGCTGTTCCGCAATCTGCGTGCTCATGGGACTTACTTCGGCAAAGTGAAATCCGGGGGCGGGCTGCAGCTTTTGATTTCTGCGGTCGGTGAACGCGCGAAAGCCCATCCAGTTCCGTATGGACACTGGTATGTGGACGGTGGTGATGCGGCCGAACACAATGCCCAGATCACCTGCGTGTCGTACAAAAATCTTGAGCGCGCGCGTACGGCCCTCTTGAAAAAGATGCAGGGCGAAATTCAGCGTCCCGGTATGGGGCCTGAACAATTGCGCACTGACCTCGCAGCAATGAATCCATCCGATCTCGGAATGGAAAAGTCGGGAGATCCAGTGCTGGACCGCTTTCAACTGAAAGTGTTAACCGAAGGCTCTGGAACGCAGATCTTTAGCACGACCTTTGCCCAGTGGTCGACACGAGATGCGCTGCGAAGGGCACAACCTCTCACTCTGCTCGTTCGCTTCGCTCCCAGGCAACGAATGCGATCAATGAACGAGTTGCTCTCCGACTCGCAGGCCATTCCGGAACTTGACTTCACTGGGTCGCTCATCGACGCAGATATGGGCGCCTATTATCACTGGATCAACCAACAACGCCTGCCGGGAGCTTCGCAGTCAGTCTTCATTGCGTGGTTTGAAGATCACGAGCAAGCGGTTGCAGTGTCGCCAACGTTGCCTCGCGATGTGGAATGGGTGTCGGAGATCAGCATGAAAGGTCTTCTCGAATTAGCCCTGAATTGATGCGCGACGATTCTGGTCCAGTTGGTGCATGTAAGTCTGGTACCAACGAGACGCCGGACGTCCTCGCTTGAGGTACCGGACCGAGCAGTTGTGCCCCGGCCTTCTAAGCCCGGGGTTGTGGGTTCAAGCCCCGCCTCGCCTACCATTCCGTGAGAAAGATAGCGTCGTTGTTGGCGGTGCGTCCGTGGCCTGCCCGAAACATCGTGACAACAACATGGGCGATCCAACCGCGCAACTCGATCCCAACGCGGACATTATCCGCCCCGAATATCTACAATCCAGCCTGAGTTGGATCGGCAACAACATGGCCGGCTGCGACTGCAAGAGGGTGAACGAAACTCATCTCATTGCAACATCTGAGATCCAGTATCCCGAAGCGAAACTCCTGACAGTCCGCCCGTGCACGTATGCACATCCGTGCGTCGTTGACGAGGCCCGTGTCTGTGCTGCCATCAGTCCGCACAATACGAGGCGGATCAGGTCAATGCCATCCTGCCGAGGCACTTATTGTGTAACTTGGCTGGGGTCCGCAGGACCTGCCGAGAAAGACAGCCATTCCACCTCTCGTGCGGGCCACTTCAGAATTCCACCTCTTGATGCTCGAACGATCTCGACTGAAATCGGATCCGGCCCGAAGACCGGAGTTAGCGATGGTTGTAGGACGGGAACTGCAGAGTAGTTACCAATTGGCCACCTAAGCTTCAACACACCTGATCTTGGCCGATGCCATGTTGGAGCACTCCCGACGTATTGAATCGCTTCTCTAATTTTTCCCTCTCCCAGAGAGCGGAGGGCCGATGCACCAGCTTTGCTCGCTTTCGAAACCTCCAGCCGTCGAAGCAAAATTTTCCGCTTGCGCGTAAGTGCCGCGATGGCCGCGGCAGAGCCTTGCTTGCATCGGCCAAGCGACTGATTTGCCCCGAGCCAAAGTTCACTCAAATGAATATGGGATTCAAGGAGATCGAAAAACGAGAGGGTGGAAGCGTTGAGGTCCTGCGTCGACATGCGGACGGTCACAACCTTAACCTCGGCGCATTTGCGTATCAGAGCAACGCGAGCGCTAAGATCTGTATATTCCAGGCAGATATCCGGATCGGGATTTAAGAGCCTCGCAGGAGACGGAAACAGAATGATAACTACTGGAACTAAGCCCGTGTTGGTGCCCCTCCGAACGAGCTTTTCAAAAAGCTGCTTGTGAGCAGTCAAAAGTGGATCCCATGTCCCAATAACTGCGAGCGCTGGGCCGCTGACCCACTGATCGGAAGCAGAGAGTTGAATCCTCATAGCTTTTGTATAGCGCATGAGCGCAGCCAATCTCCCGATAGAATGGAGTCGCCCGAATGAACGGCGTGAAGCGCTAAGGCGGTGGCCGGACCAAGGAAACCAACCCAAAGATCAGGAGTCAGTATCCGGGGATCTTCTGCGGCCCAAACGGAGAGAGCGCGTTCGCGGAGATGCTGCAATCGCAATCCCGCTGCGGCCCTCTCAGATCGAGACGCAGCACAGGCGGCTAATCGCTGGTACTTTCCTACCAAACGCCAAAGTTCCAGTTCTCCAGCCACGCCATGGCAGTAAGTTGGATTTCCTAACGACCTCGCAGCGGCGCACTTTTCTATACTCCAGTCGATCTCGGACCTTAGCCGATCGTCATCTCCGAACGCTAATAACATGCACCAAAGATATCCAGCTACTCCATGGCACCATGTGAGAACTGGAGCGCATTCCGCGGGTGCATCTACAGTTCGGCGAAGCATTGTTCCGTTCATCAAACGACCGTTCCGAAATATACGTTCGAACGTCTCATATGCCAGATCGATTGCATCGAGCCGCCCCGTCGTGCGTCCCCAAATTGCGAGAGCCATGGCAATTCCTGCGGACCCGTGCGCTGCTCCCGTGAGAGGTTGGGCTTCGGGCTCGGCTGGTGGCCATACACACAGACCATCGCGAAGCTCGACGAGCCTGATGAGTTCATTGCCGCAGCGGTCAACGAGCTCACATATCTTATGATCTTCGAGAATTTGGCTCACGAGACATGCGGCCCAGAGCACGCCAGCGCTCCCGGAAAAGAGATCGCAATCCTGTTCTACTCGGGCAGCTTCAATTAAACGGACACGAGACGCGTCAATCCATTCGGAGCAGGTAAATCGTCGGCCCGCGATAGCCAACGATACGGCAACGCCAGCGTTGCCCGTGAACAGGCCGTGGGCTGATACGTACGGCTGTTGGCACGCGAGCCATTTCGCACCACCTTGAATATCTTCAGTGAAGTGCCAGGAGCCGCACGCTGTATCAATGGAACTGAGCCCCAGTATCACTCCCGCGCTTCCTATATTGATACTCTCTGCGGAGGATTGGCTTTCATATTGGCGGCCTTTCCATGCAATTCCAGTGCTAACCTCTCGCTGAAATTGGCGTGTGGCCTGTCCTGCTTCGTGTGCTGCACGCAGGCACCATGAGGGCTTCACTCTTCTACTTTGTGATGCCGCTTCAATTCTCTGATTTGGCTCATTCGAACTTCTGAATGGTAGGCTTTCGAGCATTTGCACAACTGCCTTTGCACAAGGCCGTTGCTCCGGCCGCGCTGCCATCAATTTGCGAATCGCATGTGCGACCTGCCGGTGTCCAAACAGTGTCAGCAAGCCGATCAGCCGCCCATTTCCAGCAGGCAATCCACCGGGATCAAAGCCGAGGTATACGTGTGCGATGCATGTACCAAGGGCATAAACATCGCCTGCACCGCTCGCACAGCTCTCGTCTTCGGGTGGCATGTAGCCTCTTGTTCCAGCCTTTGAAGTTGGCTGAGTACCAAGTGGGCAGGCAAGTTCAAAGTCGATCAGGCGGACATCGTCGCCAGTCAAGATTGCATTGGTGAGTTTTATATCGCGATGAACATAACCAGCCCTATGCAATTCGCTGACCGCAGCGGCTAATCTGGGAAGGTAGATACTTTGGCGTTCGAAATCGAGCTCGGAGTATTGCTGCCCATCGAAGAGCTCCGTTATGAGGACTCCAAAATCCCGTCCCTTGAAGTATCCCAGAGGCCGTGGTGCCATGCCGGGAATTGCTGCGAGGGCGTGCAGGGCTTCATTCTCGGCCTGGAGTCGTTCTTTTCCGGAGGATCCGAACAAATTACTGTCGACCCCGCGCCGCTTTATTTTGATTAGAACCTCTGAAGCATCTGATAATGACAAACCCGAGAATACCTGTCCGTAAGGTGATGCGTGCAGAAGACGCAATGGCAAATAGGATTCCTGGCGGATTTGAAACGGACCCGATATCGGTTGAACGGCAGGGACTAAGCCGCCGAGGGGCGGCTTCACCCAGTCCGGTTGCTGCCCATCACTGCTACGCTGATCTTCAACATACGTGCCATCGGACATTCGCAATGCCGAGCACACTTTCCCGAAACGGTCGATGATCAGGTTTCCGTCGATAGCGCCATAGCGAAGGAACACCGCCCCTTGCTCGCGAAGGGCTAAATCTGACGGTACTGCGGGACCCTCGGTGCTAGCCCAAAGTTGATCAAGTGCCACTGCGAGATTTGCGGCCTCTCGCTCATCCGAGGGATATACGGTGAGAATCTTTCCCGTCTGGGTCTCGCCGGCTAGACCGGAGTTGAGCCGTATTATCGAAGCGATATCGGCCACGATCTTACAGGTGACTCCTCGACACATTATCCATGGAAGCACGTCTCTACAGAGGCTAGCCGCTTCAGATGCAGAAGCACTCACATGTATCTTCCAGCCCTGCTTCGGAAGTGTGGTGCCTTTTCGTGACACCTGGCACCACTTCACTTCGCCCGCTTCTCGCCAACCAACCGTCCATTGTGAATCGAGATCACGAATGCAAGATAGCAGGGCACCCCGATACTGTTCCTCGAGATCCTGATAACTGCGAGTCAGATGTAGATCGGATGTCATTGAATAAGTCGAGTTATATTGATTTCCGTGATACAACAGCCCGTACACCAGCATGAGTTACAGCAGTCTGTACAAGCGCACCAAGACAGTCTGGCACTCGTCTTGATTCCCATCTCTCGCAGCAGTTCAATCTGCACATCTTCATTGAGACCAAATGCAGCGAGAGTGCGGCGAGGATCTTTCTTAAACTGTTGTGCCATGTGTGGGTCTGCTTTCACCTTTAGTTGCAGAGAAGAGATGATCCTTCGTATGTCATCTCCACTCGGGTAGAAGACACCCCTGATAACAGCCGCTTTGTTGTTTGATTGACTCACAGCTCAAAAACTATTGAGTAGCCGCGCGACAGGTCAACGCGGTTTTGGTAAACGCAAAGGATCAGCGGAAGAGTTTATCTTGGGAGAGTTCCCAAGCGCACAAATCTCCCAAGTCGCTGGTCTTAGCAGCCACCAGCGACGAAAACAAAGCAGGATGTGATCGAACTGGCTTACCGTTCAGAACCAACGCAAGCTTTATGGTCTATTTCTGCAATCTGGAGTGGGAAATCGATCAAGTGTCGCTCAGCACCATGGTCCACCACAATACATACGAATCGGCTTACTCGATATAACGGGTGATATTGATATCCGTGATGCAACACGCAGTGCACCAACATGTCTTGCAGCAATCGGTACAAACGCACCACGAGAGCCTGGCGTTGGACTTCATTCCCATTTCCCGCAGGAGTTCGACCTGAATATCTTCATTGAGACCAAGAGCGGCAAGAGTGCGGCGCGGATCTTTCTTGAACTGTTTGGCCATCTTGGGGTCTGCTTTAACTTTGCGTTGAAGTGAGGCGACAACGGATTTCACGTGTTCATCGCTCGGGTAAAGGACACCCTTGATCACAGCGGATTTGTCTCTGGGTTGTGCCATTTGACCTCCGATTGCGTTGGCAGTGTCTTCGGCGAGGAAGCCTGTCCAGAAAAGTTAGCGAAACATTGATCCGATGTCAAGAACGAAAAACCATTGATCCGATGCCGACAACGAATGCGAAGCGATTTGCATAGGCAACTTCATCCACGTTGGCTTCCATCGGCCGCGGATCGATAGTGTTCCTGAGCTCCTTAATCTTCGGCCGGAACTTCTCGATTCAAAGTTCAATAGTGATCTTGTTTTTTAAAAGTTTGAGCTATCGGGATGCTACCGGCAGTCTAGAATTGGAATTAACCTTCCATGCGCCTTATCGCTGAATCCGACAAAAGCTTCCGTTCGCTGGCTCACGAGACTTCTGATCTATGCGCCGGCTATCTTGAGTCACTTGCTGACTTGCCAACCTATCCGTCTGATGTAAGCGGTGAAGAGCTGGAGAGATTGCTTTTAAGCGAAGTACCACGGGCAGGAATGGGTGCCGCTGCATTCGATCTGCTGCCGCAGGTATTTCATAATTCCCGGCCCGCCTCTCCCCGTTTTTTCGGTTATGTCTTCGGATCGGGAGAACCGGTGGCCGCATTGGGAGCGTTTGCGGCGAGCGTGCTGCACCAAAACGCTACGGCCTGGCGATCCGGTCCGGCGGCAATAACCATCGAGCGCACTGTGGTGCGTTGGCTGGCGGACGCAGTGGGTTGCAGTGGTTTCGAGGGAAGCCTCACTGTTGGAGGGTCGCTGGCAAACCTCATGGGGCTATGCATGGCGCGCGAAGCGAAGGCGCCTGCAAACGAAAATGGCGTTAACGGTGGCGTCTTCTATTGTTCGGCGGAAGGACACATGTCGATCGTCAAAGCCGCCGCTTTGCTTGGCCTGGGCTACGCATCGGTGCGTTCCATTCCAGTGGACGGCGAGTTTTGCATGCGGCCAGACGCTTTGCGCGAAGCGATTGAAGCCGATCTGTGCGCAGGTCTGAAGCCGATTGCCGTGATTGCAACGGCAGGGACAACTGCAACTGGAAGCATCGATCCATTCTCCGCGATTGCCGACATTGCAGCGCACTATGGGCTTTGGATGCACGTGGATGGCGCATACGGAGCGCTTGCCCGGCTGGCAGTTCCTGAGCTGTTCCGTGGAATGGAGCGTGCCGATTCGCTTTCGCTCGATCCGCACAAATGGCTCTATCAGCCAGCGGGATGCGGATGTCTGCTCTATCGAGATGCGGAGGCCGCGCGCAGGGCTTTTTCGCACTCGGGAGCTTATGTGCGCTCTTTGTCTTCTGATCCGATCGAAGGCTTCGCCATGTTTGATGAATCAATTGAACTGAGCAGGCCATTCAGAGCGCTCAATCTATGGCTCTCATTGCGTTATCACGGCCTGGACGCATTTGCTGGATCGATTGGCGAAGACCTTCGCCTTGCTCGCGTGCTGGCAGACGCGGTAGACGCAGAGCCGAAACTGAAGAGACTCGCCCCGGCAGCCCTAAGTGCCGTATGTTTCCAGTATCAAGACTCGTCAGGCGACCTAAACAGCCTGAATCGAGCTATCCTCGATCGTGTAGTGCGGCGGGGACGAGTCTACCTCTCAAATGCATCGATCAATGGTGAGTTTGCATTGCGCGCATGCATCGTAAATCACAGATCGACTGAAGACGACGTGCGCGCGGTGGTGAGCGAGGTTATTGTTGCTGCAGGCGAATTGCAACGCTAGCGTGCTTGCGTATCTGCTCCGCCCTGCATGCCTACATGAGTTTGAGTGATTCAACGTGGATGACGTTTCCTTCCTTCTTACCGGAGACGTTTACCCGCAGATGATCTTGCTCGTTCGAACTCTCGAGTAGCTTAATCGCTTGCTGGTTTCCTTTGTCATCGAACCGCAGGTAATTGCCGGATTGGTCGATGATGCCGAATCCACTCTTGCTGCACGCCAAAGCACACGAGCGCTTGTGAGCATCGGGATTCGCCGCGGACTTTGTAGCACACTGCGTGTCGATGATTGAAACATTGTGCCAATCTTCGGCCGCAGCAGTTACCGCGAATGACAAAGTGAGTACGACGAGCATGCAGAGCTTCTTCATAGAGGTTCTCCTTTGAGTTGGAATAAGTTAGACCGACCTGCGTACCGCGTCAGGAACAGGCCTCTGAAATTGGCTTGCTTCTGTCGCTCCGGACAGCTCGCGAACTTCACTGAGCTTTGCTAACGTGAATGCTCCAATGGACATTACTATGTCGCGAACAGCTATATCGAGGAATTGGCCTTGTGCAACCAGGTTGAGAGCGATCAATAAGAGCCAAGCCATCACAATATACGCGGCGTAACGGGTGAAGCGCGTGAAGACAAGAATCCCAGCTGTTATCTCGACAATGCCGACAATGTGCATAAAGTTCGGTGCGGAGATGTGAAGGAGCTTCGGAATCAACGGATTCAGGTACATCTCCCAATTGGCTAGCAAGTCGAAGTACTTGTCGATACCCGCGAGGATCGGTACCAACCCGAACCCGATCCGTAGGGCCCACCATGCGCTGCTCAGACGAGGATTAAATGTCATATCTACCTCCACACTCAATTGAGCGGTGAGAAGGAAATCGGTTACAGAAGCACACCTGTAACCAAGTGCTCCTTCGGTGATCTATTCTGTAGAGGGTTGAGAGGTTTCCATGGTTGATGAGCAGGTGCTGGAGCGGGCCCGCCAGGAAGAATGGGCAGACGAGCAGCTCGTGCAGCGGGTGCTGAATGGAGATGTATTTCTGTTTGAGCTGTTGATGCGGCGCCACAATCAGCGTGTTTATCGTGCCGCACGGAGCATTCTCCGTGACGATTCCGAGAGCGAAGATGTCATGCAGGAGACCTATCTGCGGGCCTATCAGCATCTCGCGCAGTTCGAAGGGCGCGCCCGCTTTTCTACATGGCTTACTCGAATCGCGGTGAATGAGTCAATTAGACGCGCGGCATTCAGTGGAAGGTACGAGCCGCTGTCCGAGGACGGCCGTGAGGGGGAGGATGAATTGACGCCGGGAATTCAGAAATCTTCGCCGACACCTGAATCCGACCTTTCGCGAACTGAAATGACTTCGATTCTTGAGAAGGCAATCCTCACGCTCCCAGAGCGATATCGTCTTGTAGTCATGCTGCGCGATGTGGAAGAGATGAGCACCGCTGAAACCGCGGAGGCTCTCTCTTTATCTGAAGCTAACGTGAAGGTTCGGCTACACCGCGCCCACGAATTATTGCGCAACGAGTTGTTTGCGATAGCTGGGAGTGCCAGCCGCAATGCTTTCGGCTTCGGCGCGAGCAGGTGTGATCGAGTGGTGCAAGCTGTGTTGGGGCAGATTGCAGAATTGCGGCCCAGCTAGTCCCAATGTTCACTCACCTCATTGCGGAGAGCTGCGCTTACGTGACCGCGACGAGGTCCCGCTTAGCGACTACGAGAATTCTGTGAAGAGACGTGACGAACTGAATGCCTAGCGTGTGGATAGGGGCACCGTCGCCATCCTGATGATGCTGCTCTTCGTACGCAATCTTGATCAGTTCATAGCGATTCGGCCGGAAAGCTATTCCCGACTCGATTGAGTGCAGTGTTTGCCGTGACATTGTTTGAAGTGTAACCATCGCGAGCCGCGACGAACCAGCACGGCGAAATGTCTTGACGAAGCTCACCGTAAGCTGCGGATTCGCGGAAACTTGGGATGAGTGTATACGGATATTCGGCCCGGGAAATTGCCTTCATCTGGGAATGGATTCTCACGCGCGACAAGTGGCCCATCAACAGCCTGCTTGGAAAGCGGAGCACCGGATTGTTAACAGCGGGGCTTGATCATTCCCGAACTATTTGTAGACGATGAATTTGTTTAGGTGCGATTGCGGCTGCCTCGAAGACTTCGCAAGTTCGAGAGTTGCCAGGCAATATGCCACAGGAACGCGGGATTGGCATATAGATACCGCCTCGACAATCGTCGAGGGTCTTGCATCAACCTATGTAGCCATTGAAATCCCGCACGCTTGATCCAGTCGGAGCAGTCACGGATGCGACCCGTATGGAAATCAAAAGCTGCTCCAACACCGACCATCAACGGCACTTGCAAATGCTCCAGGTAATGAGCCATGAAGCGCTCCTGTTTCGGCGCGCCCAGGCCAACCCAAAGAATGTCAGGTTTGAGCGCGCGTACTTGGCTGATGAGTTCCATCTCCTCTTGCGTATTGAGCTCTCGGAAGGGGGGCGTGCAGGTGCCTGCGATCTGCAGTCCTGGGAATCGCATTTCGAGGGCCGCGCGCAATTGCTCTACCACCCCGGGTTTCCCCCCATAGAGAAAATGGCGGTAGCCTCGTCTGACTGAAAGGTTGCATAGTTCCGACATAAAGTCCGGGCCGAAGACGCGGTCCATTTCTAGGTGTCCCTGAAACCGCCCGACCCAGGTCATCGGCATACCGTCCGGGAGATTAAGCACCGCGTTGTTGAGTATTCGAAGATAACTTGGATCATTCTGTGCTTCCATTACACTGTGAACCGCGATAACGCACGCATAGCCCGGCTTGCCCAAAGATATCCATCGATCTGCCAGCAGCACTGAAAGGTTCATGTTCACGGCCGAAACTCTTACTCCGAGCACATTCGCATATTCGGTTGCCAACTCAACCGGTTCTGCGTAAGGAAAGGAATCGAAGGTCTCAACGGAAACAGGCTCGGTCATATTCCCCCACGTAACGCAAAGGCAAGTGTGTGGATCAGGATCGCGAAATCCATGGAAAGATTGCGATTGCGGATGTAATAAAGGTCGTATTGCACATTCTGGTGAATCGGGAATGCCCGATCGGCGCTCAATTGCCAGAGACCGGTGATGCCTGGAATCACTTCGAGCCGGTGGCTCTCCTCCGCCGAGTAGTGTTGAACAACGAACGGCATTTCTGGCCGGGGGCCGACGAGTGACATGGTCCCAAGCAGAACGTTGAAGAGCTGAGGTAATTCATCGAGACCGGAACTTCGTAGACCGTGCCCGATTTGCGTGATGCGCCAATCTTTGGATGTTGTAGGAGACAGTTCGTAGGGGGGAGTACTTGCGTACATGGTTCGAAACTTGTACATGCGGAAGATCGTTCCATCTTTGCCCACGCGCTTCTGCACAAACAGTGCCGGACCGGGCGAATCAATCCGAATTAGTAGGGCAATGGCGATCAGTACCGGAGACAATGCGACCAATAAAGTCGCGGAGAGCGCCACGTCAAATAACCGCTTTGCCGGCCCGTAGAATGCGCTTTCGCTTCGATCCGACGGAATCGCAAATGTGACGCCATCAATCTCAAATGCCTGGGTGTACCGCTGCTGTTCAACTGGAATGCTTGTCAGCACCCCCACTTTCAATCCTGCGATCTTTGCGGCGTCTTTCGTGGCGGCAATGCGTTCTGAAGAAAATCTTGCGTCTGCAATGAGTAATAAATCCGCATGGAAGGCGCGCAGGAACTCTGGCGTCATTACACCTGTCAAGATAGGAATCGATGAGCGGCCGCGATATCCCATAACCGGAAGTACTGCGCCATGCTGGCCGCCACGATCCTCAAGCATCGCAATGGGAGTCAGCGCCAGACGTGGCGAACACAGAAGAGTGGATGCGATGATTCTACCGGTGTCGTCAGCGCCATAGATAAGCACGCGAAGATTCGACTGGCATCTCCCGCACAGCCATGTTACCGCCCGAAAGAAAGCACTCTTCTGAATGATCAGCATGATCGGCACGAGGATAGCTGCGATGATAGTCACCAATGCCGAAATGTGCAGGCGCAACAGAAGTTCGAAGATTTGCGTTAGCGTCAGTGATTGAAGCACTACGCGAATGTTGCGTTCAGTCTCCCGGATCTGGAGAATACCCGCGTCCCGCCGATACGCGCCATCACGACGCCGAAGAAACGTGAAAAGAATTGCAAAGCAAAGACCAATGGAGAGGATCTGAATCGATGAGTGCTGAGTGCGCAGGGCATCTGAGAGGGATATATACAAAAGGTAAGAAACAAAAAAGCCGATTACGCCGCTCAGCAGATCTGCCACAGTCTCACCGATGACGATAGCTGAAGCAAGGCGAATTCTGAGAGGTGCCAAGCGCGCGCCGCGCAAAACTTCCGCTGCTTCAGCGAACAGGTTCCGCGCGGCAAAGTCGGATGCTGCCATCTTCTATTTCTCCGTGTATTGCGTGGCGAAAAAGTGGCCCGAGGCGTCGATTGCATTACTCGACTCAGCACCGTTGAAGGAGCCAAAGCTAGACCTGCCATTCGCTTGAGAAGCCGAAATAATCACCCGACCATAAAGCGCAAGGTACTGCTTCGACAAGACGTGCGCCGACAATTGAAGAAGCGATACGGGGCCAGGTTTGGGCTGACGAAGCGATGCCGCTATGGCGTCGGCTAAGGCAACATGAGCTTCGTGCTTCAATTCAACAAAGTGGCACGTATGATTACCAATCTCGCGGTGAGCGGGGATGTCGGAACAGACAATGCGACAGCCGGACAACAGTGCTTCGGCCACAGGTAAACCAAAACCTTCAATAATGGACGGAGCAACAAGAGCCGCACAGTTCGAGTAGCACCATTGCAGGTTCGCGTCAGATAAGCCGCAAAGAAGATGAACTTTGTCAGTCAGCCCCGAAGTGGAGATCAGGCGCTGAATTGCAGAAGTCTCAGGTCCGGGAATTCCGACGACAACGAGTTTGGTAGAGGCCTCAATCTGCTGACTACGAAGGAGCGAATTGAAAGCTTGAACCAGCAGAAGGATGTTCTTATTGCGCCTGTGCTGCGCGATACAGAGCAGAAACGGCTCCTCACTCCAACCCGGAATAGGTGATTCCGTGGATGTGCCGGCGGACGGTTCAACGCAGTTGTAGATTCGTATGGATTTGCGCCATACACGATCAGGTACGTAGAGCCTGAGTGCCGAATGAGTGGCGTCAGATACGCATGCAATGGAATCAGCATGGCGAACACATTGCTGCAGCACGGCGCGATTGAAAACATATTTAGGAAAGCCGAAATTCAGGGGAATCTCATAGGGATATAGATCGTGAAGTGACACTACCGTGGGGCAATGGAACGCACCTGCATTCAACGGCATCGGATAAGAGAAGTGGACAACGTCTACTCCGAACCGTGCGGCGATCTTTGGAAGCTCTCGGAGGTACCATAAATTCCTGCTTAAAGGATTTGGCCCCATGTTTCCGATATGTGTAAAAAGCCTGACGTCGTTCGGAAGAGCAGCTTGGGAAACCAGGTTCAATTGCCAAGGCGCGATGACGAAATGGAGCGCGGAAACCTCCGGCTGAAGGAGCAGACAACGCGCAATGTTGAATGCGTGGCGTTGGATTCCGGAGAGATTTTGGGCGAAGGAAGCAACAGCAATCAGGATCTTCACGGCTTTGAGCCCTCCTGAGCTTCAATGGCAACGATTGAATACTGCGAATTATCACGTAATTCATTGTTCTCTCTTAGGCACTGGATCAACGGCAGATAAATCACTAGCGAGACTGAGCCGTAGAACAACCGTGATACTGCTAACCCCGCCAAACCATGCTCGCGCAATAGGAGAATCATCGGTAGAAGCATGACGGCCCGGCCCGCGACATTGATGTAGGCAGCGGTTCGGAACAGGCCGAGTGCCTGCACCGCATAGGCTCCGGTAACACTGAGCCCAACAAGGGCTGCGCCCAAGACGATCGGCGGCAGGATGGGGGCTGCATTCCTTGCGACCGATGCGCCGGCCCAAACTTCGATGATGCGTTCACCAAAAATGAGGAGCAATACTGTTGGGAAGGCAACCAGAATGAGGTTCAGAGCGAACGCCTTCATCAGTATGTGCCGAGACGCTGCGGGCGATTGCGTGGCTGCACGAACGGAGAGGTATGGGAAGAGGAAATTGAGTGCTGCGCCGGTCAGGCCGTAAATCGGATGAGCGAATTGCACACACAGCGAGTACGGTGCGACAGCAAGCGCACCAAGGTAGGTTCCCAGCAGAATCCTATCCAATTGGCTGAAAGCAATTCCGCCCAGACTCTGGAGCCATATGAAAACGCCGCGGCCACACAGGATGCGCATTTCGTCAGGGCAAAACCTCGGCCAGATTGCGGCGCCGACTAACGTCGTTGCCTGCTTCAGTTGAACGGCGCTTGCAACTGTCATGATTAGGGCAGTGGCAACAAGAATACCCACTGTGCGCTGTCCATACCATGCAAGCACCGCGGCGGATCCGAGGACAAGGAACCTCGCGGCGGAACTCACCTGAACCGTAATCCGGTATTGCTCAAAGGCGCGCTGGACGCCTACTGCGACGCTCTCAATTGCACGAACGAGAATGAGAATGCTCGCGATGCGTAAAGCGATCAGGCACTCGGAAACAGGTGCAGTATGCGAAACGGCCATGCGAGAAGCAAGATAAGGAGCCCCGTACCACACGCCTAGTGCAAACAGAAGGCCGAGCATCCCGTTGATTGCCAGCATGCTTTGGACCGTGTGGGGAATATTCGCGTAACCGCCAGTTCCTCGCATTTGCGCGACGCGCTGGATGCAGGCATCGCCGAATCCGGAAGCCATAATGCTTCCCGCACTGATGATTGAGGTGGCAATCATCCAAAGGCCGTACTCGGCAGCACCCATGCGATGAAGAACGATCGGGGCCACGATAAGCATTCCGAGCGGATAGGAAATGTAGTCTAAGATGCCGAACCCGGCATTCGAAAGGTGTCTTCTCATGCAGCACCTCGCCGGAGAAAGCGGATGGAACCTATGCGGCGTCGCAGCACAGGAAGCACCTCACTTACGATTTCCTTGCGATGATCATCCGCATCCAATGTCGACCAGTGACTGCGCGCCAGCACGAACAGGGATGCGCCAAAAAATGAACAGAGCGTGAGAATGAGTGTGAGAACTATGCGGGGAGGGAAGGACTTCTTTTCGGCCAGGCCGGGGGGATCGATGACGTTAACAGGTGGGACGTCCTTTGCCTCTTCGATGTGCGCAATTTCGTACTGTTGCGTAAGAAGCTCATAGACGGCTTCCTGCACCTTCACCTTTCGATAGAGGTCTGTGTATGAAACAGCTAATCCTGGTAATTCCAGAAGAGAAGGATAAAGCTCCGTCTTGCTGCCTGCCGCGCTGGAATCGGCGACAATTTCATCACCGGGTAAGGTGGGTGCTCGCTGTGAACCTTTCAAGTTTCCGAGCTCTTGCTGTAGTGTGGTGATTCGTGCCTGCGCTTGATGCACACGGATATTGCCATCGCCATAAATCTGCCTTAGCGATTGCAGGCTCGATTGTTCAACGAGAAGTTCAGCCTGGAGGCGGGCACCTGCGTCAACCATGGCACGCGTTTGCTCGCGAAGATCGAATGCGCTACTGTTGCTCGAAAAATGACTCAGTTGAAGTTCTGCATTCTCGAGTTCACCTTGAACGGCATTGAGGCGTCGCTCGATGAACACGCGCTCGCGATGTGCCGCTGAAGTGCTGGTGCTCGTAACTAGCTTGTTCAATTCATCAAGGTAGCCCTGGGCTAAATCGCGGGCGCGCTCACGATCGGTATCTTCAACCTGGACGGTGATGATGCCGCTCTTCTTGTTTTCGGTGATCTTAGTGATACGCGCCAGGTGCTTGGCGGCATCCACACGATAGCGTTTGCGGTATGCATGCTGCAGATTGAATCGATCGATCAGGTGATTGCTCACGGTTCCGCTATGGAGCAGGTCCATGAACAACTCAGTCGACGCATGGCCGCCAGACAAGCTGCTTGCGATACTGCCAAGTGCGCCAAGGCTGCTGGAGTGCGCTAGCGCAGCAAGCATCATGGCAGCAGAGCCCTGCTGATCCGGGGGCATGATGCTGGCTTTCGATTTGTATTGTTTCGGAATGAGGAATGCGATTGCGAGACTAGACACACAGCAGATGCCGGTGACTCGTGCGAGAAAATGCCGATTCGCCCAGAGCAGCCTCGTACGGACAGCCCAGAGCGGCGGCCTCACTGTGCGCGTCAGCCCTTCCCGTTCCATGCTCGCAATCGAAGCGCTTGGAATCATGGCTCGCTCCCCATCGGCGCATACTGTTGGCGTTCGCTGGTATGGCGAGATCGGTGGTGAATCCGCGCGAATTGGAATCTAGTATTCATGTTGAGCGTTTAAAGTGCCGCGGCCGCGAGGCCCGCCGACAGAGCCATTGAAGAAGCTAGTTGTCCTGCAGTGAGAAGGTTTCTCCAAAACAGAGTTCCGCCCATGATCTTTTGAGGAACCACCACGACATCACCTGGGTCGAGCTTGGTTGAAAGCACATCGCCCTGAAGAAAGCCTCCGGAACGGCGGCCGACAACCGACCCATTTGCGCGAATCACGAAAATCTCTTTGCGATTTGCAGATGTATTGGCGCCACCGGCATGGCTCAAATACCAGCCAGCAGTCTTACCCGGCGTATAGGTAAGCGCAGTCGCGTTGTACACCTGGCCTGTTACGAGTACAAAGCCGGGTGTTTTAGGAATGGTCAACTCATCACCGCGGCGCAACTCAATGTCCGCGGGTGTGTTTGCCCAGCTATCGATGTCTCTGCTGAGGTGAACGACCATTCTGCCCGTTGGGGGACGGCTCTCTAGATCTCCGATCACTTGATCCTGTTGTGCCTTGATGAGCTGCAATGCTGCAGTTGGATTTGATCCGGCTACACCGGGTGAGAGTCGTGCAGCGGCTGAGCTTGCCTGAATCTGACGGACAAGTGCGTCGCGACTGCTCTGTTCCAGCTTTTTGACTTGGGCTCGGATAAGGACAGCACCTGCTGGGTACGCGGTTGGCAAAAAGCCTCCGGCTCTGCGTAGAACCGAGCTCAGGTGATCCCCATCTTGAAAGCCGTAGGTGCCGGGGTAGCGAACCTCGCCGCGAATTGTTGCGGACTCGCCGATATCTCCCCAGTTGGTTATTTGGTGGACGGCAAGAACATCACCGGGCTTCAGCGGAATGTCCGCTACAGGATCTGATCCCGTTACCGCAGCGCCAATGCGCACCGTACTAAGCCGTTCGCTTATCTGATGTCCAGATTCAATTTCATAACTCGTGAGATCGGCGCTTTCGGTCAGCGCATCGCGTTTGAATCCGCCGGCCATGCGCACAAGTTGAGCAGTAGTCATTCCGTGAAACATAGGGTATTCGCCGGGCCTGAGCACTTCGCCGGTAATCGTCACCATGGGCGCGTCCACTTCATATCTCCCAAACACACGAATTGTGTCGAACGGACGAAGGCTGAAAGCTGCCTTGCCGGCGAGAACTTCTGGGATGCTAAATTCGATTGTCTCCGCGTGAAGGTCTGGCGCAACGAGCCGCACGATTTCGCCGTGAGCAGCGGGTTCGGGAAGCATGTCCTGATATGTGCGCAGCAAGTCCCTAATCTTCATGCCCTCAACAAACGCAACACGCCCGGGCCGCCTTACGTGCCCCGTGAGATAAACGACGCGTTGGCTGTAGGGAAGAATGGGTTCGATGTTGATCCGGTCGCCGTCAGCTACTTGAAACTTATCAATCGCTTCGCTTGTTGATTTCCCCTGCTCAACAGCGGAATTTGCCAGCGTTAGTGTTTCGCGCTGCTTGTTAACACTGATTCGCTCGATTTTGATGTGGTTCAGCGAAGCTGCAGATGTAAGTCCACCGGCATCTTCGAGGACGGTGGCAAGGTTGGTCACTCCCGGCGAAAGTTCATAAATAGCCGCCCGCCTGACTGCGCCAGAAATCGCAACCTGAGGGCCCGCGGGTGGCACCAGCAGCGTGTCGCCGCTCTGAAATGGAGCACTTCCATTGCGAATACCGTGAAGCAGGAAATCGTAGAGATCGACTTGCTCGATCAGCTGCTGTCCACGCAAATGGCGTAGCATTCGCAATGATCCAACCGCAGTGGGACCACCCGCGGCATACAGAATGCTCATCGGTGTCGCTAGTGAACTGATGTCATAACCGCCGGGCCGCTGAACATCGCCCGATACATACACGCGGATCGAACGGAGACCAGATACGGTTACGGCGACCTGCGCATTGCGATATTGCGGCCTAAGTGCAGCTTCGATTAGGCTCTGTACCTTGTTTAGCGAGATCCCTGCAACCTGTATTACACCGGCTTCCGGCAGGAGGATTCGGCCGTCCCGGTCGACGGTGCGCGTAATCGTCTGACTGACGCCGCCCCATAAATCGATCGTTAGTTTGTCACCAGTGCCCACAACGTAATCAGGGCCCAGCGGCACATCCAGAGGGCTGTCGCGGCCTGCGATTCCCCTGGTGCCGGACGGCGAGATGCGATTGACGAAGACCTCAGCCCCAAAGCGCTCCAAGTGTGAGTTGTCAGTAGGAATCTGCACGTACAGATCGTGCAATGACTGTAAGTCGAATGGAGTTGATTTCTGGATCACCTTTGGAACGTCTGTTGATGAAATTCCTGTTGTGTCTCTGAGACTCTGCTGTCTCTGTCTACCGAGCACGGGAGTAGAAAGTGTGTCGAAACCACCACTCAAATCAATCCCCGGGACTCCTTCGCTGACGCGGCGTCCAGAACCCGCGACATATTGACCAGTGGGATCATCCGAAGAGAATGCTCCTTGCATCACGGATGATGAGCCCCGCACCTGATCTGCGATGTTGTCGGAATCCAAAGGCTGAATGTCATTGCTGGATACAATTCCGCGAGCCCGAAGCACAGTCATTATGCCGGTACGAAGCCTTGCGTTCGTAGAAACCTGATTGAAGAAAGCCTGATCTGAAATGTCGTTCGGATCGATCTGGACACCCTGCTGTTGCATGCGATCCGCCATTTGAGATTTCAGCTCCTGGAGCAGATCGGGATTTTGCTGTAAGACGTTGATAATTTGATTGGACGAGAGAACTCCTCCTTGCTGAGCAAGGCTACGAGTCTCGGGCGAAATACCTGCAGAATCGAAGTCTCCACTCGAATCATTGAACTGGTTGAGGACTGGTTGCTGCAGAGCGCTTGGGTCAGCGGCAGAGACCGTCTGACAAGTCGCCTTGCTCATCGCGCAAGAGAGCAAGAGCGCGAGCAGAACCGCCGCAGAGGGAGGTCGCAGGAAACAACAGCGAATCTTGCTGGAATGGGGGTTCGATGTTTTCACTTGGCACATGGGCTCTCTGCTCGTTGAATCTGAAGCTAGTTGAGCGCTATTGCCCATGTGTCATATGGTCGTCAGCGAATTGTCATTCCCTTGCAGATGCCGCTGCCCGTTCCTTGCGGCACTTTGCGTGCTGCGTAGATGGGAAATTCTGGTGGCTCGGGGCGGTTCCGAAGCATTGCATACATACGCCGCAATGTCCATTTCGAACCAAACTGAGCCGAATGGACTGTCCAGCAGATCTTCAGGCGCAATCCAAGCTTGTTGATGGATTCGTCAGTCAGAAAAGGCGCAGGGGGCCCGGTCGTGCTGCGCCTTGTATTTTTGGCGGATGGATGAATCGGCGTATCAGAGATGATGACGAGGCCACTTGCCATGCAGCAGCGCAATGCTTCTCGCAGAGCCACCTCGACGTCATCCGCGTACTGGATGGAAGCATTGAAGATTGCCGCATGGAATTGGCCATCTCGAAATGGCAACTGACCCATGTCCGCTCGAATGCGCGGAAAGAACTCAGGTAGATAGTTCTGGTAGTGCTCCGCGGCTTTCAGGCCGTGCTGATCGTTCATTAACAAATCGACGGCGCATGGATTGTATCCGGCAAGAGCAAGACGATAGCTTAGCCAGCAATTCCCGGCACCGATATCCAGAATGCGAGCATTCCGGGGCAATGCCGGTTTCAGTACCCGCCATAACAGGCAATCGAAGCTGCGACCTCTTGAAGCCCAATCTGCACTGCTCCCGGAAGAGCGATACGGAAGATCGAGGTAATATTTATCGCTTCGTGGGGGCGAAGATTGCTCGCGACAAATGCGCTCGTATTCTTCTACAAAGCGTGCGTAGTAGGCGACGCGTTCGGGAGGCAGTGCATGTACAATTCCTTGAACCGTCCGGATATGAAAGGCGCAATCGCTGCAGGTTTGGTGCTGAACCGCCCCACCGCAACGCGGGCACTTCAGTTCTATCTCCAAAGACACACTGCCGCTCGCATTGATCTCCTCTCTGCTCTTCGTTGCGAGCTTTCCGGAACTTGCGGTTGTCCGCATTCGACATTCCTCGGCTTGCGTAGAACTTCAGTGCACGATTTCTAACACCCTACAGGGTCGATCGGGCAACTTACGCAAATCTACGAAGTTATTGAAAGCGTATCGCGATGGTCGAAAGTTGTTGTCGTACAAATGTCAACTCAATGTAAACGTTCCGGGTCCGAATCGTCCGCGGAAACAGATAAAGCAGAGCGCCGCAGTGATTGCTCGATCTCGCGCGTGGCCTTGCGCCAGAGTCGCGATTCCCGCCGATAGTCGAGGCCTGCAATGAGATGAAAACGTAAGCGCTGAGTGATGAACTTGAGCTGCATCCAGCTGCGTGCGAAGCGAATGGCAGGTGATTCATTTGGTAATGGTCGGATTATTGGAGGAGGGAAGCGGGTAGGAATCAGCGATTCAACGAGTTTTCGGCGTGGACATACGCCTGCCTTTTCCAGCTCTCGTTGCAGGAAGAGATACCGCTTGTTGCCGGGGAATTTGCCAAGTACGGAACGGTGGCCATATCTCCTGATCCAAATGCGTGCCGCCGTAGGGACCAGTGGAACGGTCCAGTAAGTAAGAGAATCGGGGGCAAACTCTCCTAGCACTTCTGTGATCAGAAGCAAGACAACACCAAGCCGGATCGACACGCTCTGATTGTCGATGGCCGCGGCGCGAACAGCGTTCCAGAAATCGGTGTCATGACGGCGAGATCGCACAGCGTTACGAAATTCCCAAACGTGCGCCGCACGCAAAAATTCTGCGCAGACATTTTTGTATACATGAAGCCCCTGCCCAATAAATGAATCGACAGATGAGAGCGTAGGCATTCGCATGCCGCAGAGTTCGCGCATTTCAAGCCATTCCAATCGAGAGTAGTTTATGTTTACTGCTGGTTCGATGTGCAACTCAACTGCCCACGAGCCCGAATCCTTGTAGAGATCTTTGATAGAAATGCCGGGTCGCTCATTGCATTTGAACTCCCAACTGCTACCGGTCGCAGCGTAGAGGCGGTAGCCCTTGCGCTCCAGTACGCTCCGCGCAATGGGCGCGCTATCCTCGGCGACTAGGAAATCAAGATCCAGTTGCGACCGTAAGGCGGGGTCGGGCACTGAATGGGGCCATAGAGAGATCCCTTTGATCACCGCATACCGGACGCTCAGTTGTTGGAACTCATGCTGAATCGCAACAGATTCTTCAGTGAGACTGCGGGTGCGCACAAAATTGTCGCTGAGATTCAACTGCAATCGCTCGCGGACCCAATCTGGAAGGATGTCGATATGGTGCCACTGCCGAAAAGAGCTGAAGAAATAAAGCGCAATGCCGCTGGAGTCCAGCCATTGAAGCAATTGATTCCAATGACGGCGCGAAAGCTTCTGCAGAATGGAAGGCTGCTCACCGCTGGGATCGTCCAGCATGCGCAGAACTGCAAGCTCTAGATGTTCCGTCGCGTTTAAGGGATGAGCGATCAGCGGCTGGTTGTGCTCTGGGATTCTTGCATTGTGATCTGGATATTGGGCTTGCCCAATTCGATCATCTTTAGCGGCGCGCCGTTCCAGCCGTCCAGGCGTTTCCACCCGTTCGGAATTAACTGGATTGGAAACGGAGGACAAAGGATTCCCACTCACAGAGACCTCTTCAGATGATCTGCCCGGCTAAGCAGCTCAGAGATCAGCCTAGCGAAGGGCTCAGTCTGCCCGTGTCATGTGGGTGTCAGGTGAATGTCACCGTATTGTCGAGCCTAACGGCTCAGTATGTTGAATGCGTGTGTTCGTCGTATGTACCACCGAACTCGTTGAGGTGGTTTTTATCGTCTGGCCGGGTAATCGGCACGGTTATTGTGCCAAGATCGAGGCCCGCTGAGGTTATATGTATGGTGCGGGCAAAGCTATCAAGTACGGATGGAGGAACACCTTCTATCCAGAAATGGATTTTGTAGTTGCCCGCAGGGACACCGCGCAATTCGATCGCTCCGTCGGCCGAAGCAATGGCGTAGAGCGGCGTGGCTAACGCCAGGACAACGGCGCTCATATCCGGATGAATATTGCAGAAGATATAGGAAGCGCCTTCGCGGGAAAATGTTACAGAGCGGCTCGAACCTGCTTCGTAGAGTCCAAGGTCGAAACGCTTGCCTTCAAAGAGAGAAAAGACGTTGTGGAAGAATGGATCGGCATTCGGGAATTGGACGACACTGCCAACTGGGATCACCTGTAGATGCGGAATGAACGTGCGGTTCTTTTGCACAAGTGTATAGTTTCCATTCGATACAAATGGAAGAGCAGGGGTCCCTTGGATTGCATCGAGCCACGCGACTGCTGGCGGTGCATGTCGGCTTGAGGAGGCCGTGGTCGCAATCCGAAGACGTAACTCGGCCCGTGGCACAGCTTGAGAAGCTTCTTGCGCGGGTATAAATCCAGTCGCAAATAACAGTGCGTAAGCTAGCAAAAGTGGAGATCGAATCGTCATCAGAATTTAAATCCCGCGCCCATACCGATGATGTTACTTTGCACAGAAGGATCCGTAATCGGCGAACTCAGAATATGCCGGTACTCCAGGGAGAGCAGCAAGTAAGCGCTCGGCGTATAGATCACATTTCCGGTGACCGTCCGATTGATCGTGAGATTTTGATACATCGTACCGCCCGAAATGTAGTAGCGGCGCATTTGTGAGGAGAATACGTTGTCCATTCCGTAGGCGCCATTGATTTCAAGGCGTTCGCTTACCTTCTCCTTCAGTTGAGCCCACCCACCCACATCGTCAAGAGCTTTGAAAAAGTATCCGCCGGCGTTGGGATTTGGCTTATATACATAGTCCTTGTAAGCACCTCCTCCCAGACCACCGAGGCCGAGGCCACGATAAAAGGTCCCGCTCAGTTGAAGTCCTGCGAAGAGGTTCTTGCGAACATCGAGAGTTGCAGCCCAGGAATCGAAGGATCGATTGATGGAAGTGCGGTGGCGCGCGAAATAGCCTCCCATACCAATGTGGCTGCGCTCATCGTCTCTTCCAGAACCAAGTAACGCAATACGAGCTTCTACCGCTGGCAGGGAACTGTGCTCAGCACTTGTCGGCTGAATTGTTGCCTGGCCTGAAGCATAAGCGGAGATAGGCGCGTCCTGAGGATCAATGTATGCAGCTTGCACTTGCAGGTTGGCATATCCAGGACGACCAAAATTGTGCGTCAGGATTGCCTGTGGATTCCAAGTCCAGAGATTCCCTGACCAGGCAAGCGCCGGTTCGGCAATGGCTGTGAGCGAAGAGGGAGCATCGGGACTAATAAGGGGACGGTCCAGTGCGAATACTGCCTGAGTCCGAGTCCACGCCAGACCTGCGTGAAGAGTGCGGAGCCGCAGATAAAGATAAGGCGAATTCGAAGAGGCGTATTCAGCATAAGCCGACTGAGGTCCATAGAGGGCAGAGTTGCCCGCGAAGTCGACGCGCAAGTCCGCAAAGCTATCTGCACCCACCAGATGGGGTCCGGCAGCGTCGAACCCGATCACGGTCTGCCGTACAGAAGCGCCCGCACTTCCATCGCCCGGTATGGCTACCGTAGGCGTCGCAGGCATGTCAACCGCGCCAGTATTCACAAATCCGTTCATTAGCACGAGGCCCGTGACTTTCAGCGAATACTTCGATTCAGTTTCAACCTTGGCCTGCTCGTGCGTCGCAATCTGAGATTCGGCAACCTCCTGTCGTTCGCGAATATCCTGCACCGCTGCGGCCAGATCTTCCGTCGTTCCCCGGGACGGAACAGAAGCTATTGGAGCCGATTCAGTTGAAGAACTGGGCTGCACGATTGCTCTGCTCTCTGCGAGTTGGCGTTGGAGCTCGCCCAGTTCCTTTCGCATTTCTTCCAGCTTGCGTTGAGATTGCTCCAACTCTGCCTGAGTGTTCGCCATTGCTTGACTCAGCAGTCGAAACTTGTCATTCAGGCTTTGCTGGGTTTGCTCCTGCGCTATTAAAGGCATCTGCGCAATACCGAATGCCAATGATAATAGAGCGATAACTGAGCCGCTGGTTCTCATCCCTTCGTTGCGATTACGACTGAAAATTCTCATCAGGAATCACCTGCTCCTGGCGATCGGGCTGTGCCGCATTTACTTGAGGTTCGGGCGGAAGATTGCGAGCCAGTGTCATTTGAAAAATTGTCTCGCCGGGGCGGCTACTGATAAGAGCCACCTCCCCGCCATGTTCTAAGGCAATGCAACTGGCGAGTGTCAGCCCGAGCCCGGTGCCCTTTTGCTTGCCCTCGCTTACAAACGGCTCAAACAGACTCTGGCGAATACTCTCGGGAACGCCGGGGCCATTATCGATAACATTGATCACCATCAGATCGTTCCGTGTTTCCAGAACCACGGCAACATAGGCAGCTGGTCGCATGGAACGCGCAGATTGGCACGCGTTCAGGAGAAGGTTGGAGATGGCTCTTTCAATTTGCTTGCCATCTACCAGGGCAGCCGTATCTGCAGCATTGCCGAAATGTGTTTCGAACGTGATTCCTTCAGCGTCGGGATGAGTCCGGACCAGGGCAAGGGCTCGCTCAAGCAGGGTTGAGATCAGTTCGGGCTGCCTGCGTATGTTTGCCCCGGTGCGGCTGAAGATCAGCAAGGATTCAAGCATGTCGGTTGTTCCAATCACCGCGTTCCGAATATCCGAGAAGATCTCGGCGCGTTCCTTCGCTTGGAATCCATCCGAAACAAGAAACTCGGCATTGGCGTAGATGGCCGCGAGGTAATGGCGAAGATCGTGAGAAACGGAACTGGCCATGCGCCCGATTGTCGCCAGGCGCTCAGATTCAATTACAGCCTGATTCGCTTTTTGAATTTCGCTTCTCATTGCCACGAACGCGGTGCTTAGTTCACGTACTTCCTGAGTGCCATGACGAGGCACGCGATGAGCAACATCGCCAAGCCCAAACGCCTTCACGCTGGTCGACAGTTCTTCGAGTGGACGTGTAACAAGGCGCGAAACCACCATCATCAGGGCGGTACCTGAGATTAGGGCCAGAAGGCCTACGATCACAACCATGCGGTCAATTTGGCTGATCGACTCTTCCGCAGGCTTTAATGATTTGAAGACGACCAGCCGGAGAGGTGCGGTAGATGCTGCGGAAAGATCCTCAGTTGCTGAAAGAAAGCGAGTGTCGCCCAGTGCAAAAGTTGCGGGGACCCTAGTCATGCTCGAGAGCACGCCTGCTTGCCTGGCCAACTCCGGTTCCACTGAAGAATCGAACGTGCTCACGATCACTTGATTATTTGTGAGGAATGCAGCTTCGATCCCGGTCGGTGCACTCATCTGCCGGACGGTTCGTTCGATCGAAATACCGCTTACGATGTAGCCAAGTAATGTTCCTTCCTTATCGCTGCCGAAATAGAGAGGACGCAGTGTACATGCGTAAAGCGAGCCGCCAGCGATGAGGTAGTTTTTCGTCGGCGACTCCAATAGCGCTTTAATACCTTTACGGAGCTCGTCGCCCACAGGCTTGTTCTGTGCGTACGACGCCACAATGCGGCCGCCGGGATCGACGAGCACGAAGAGATCGGTGCCGCTGACTCGCCAGAATTCGGCCGCGCCATCCTGAATAGTCAGGTCATCGCCACTTGTCATGAGCGCTTTTAGCGTGGGGAGCTTGGAGAGGAGAGCGTTTGCTCGCTGCAGAGCAGCAAGCCTTTCCGCCTGAAGATTTCTAAAAGTAGTGACCGAGCGGTCAAGATCGCGCGAAAGATTATCGGTAACTTGACGGCTTAGCTGATGCCGGATCAGCAGAAGGCTAAGCACGGTAATAACCGCAATGACAAGCGCCATGGCGATGACCAACAGCATATGCGTCCGAATGCCTGGTCTGTCGCGCACCTTCACTACCCTCGAGGGGAATTGATCATTTGCATCGGGCAAGGGAAGCCATCAAGGAACAAACTTGTATCCAGCGCCATAGATTGTGAGTAGATGTCGTGGGTTTGTGGGGTCGGGTTCAAGTTTCTGGCGCAGCTTCAGAATCTGATTATCCACAGTCCGTGTAGTGGGATAAAAGTTATAACCCCACACTTCGTTCAGAAGGACATCACGCGATAGTACCCGCTCTGCATTTTCGGTAAAGAACCTCAACAGCTTGAACTCGTGGGCAGTAATCACAACGGGGTTTCCGCCGCGCCGGATGGTCATTTTGCTGAAGTCGACTTCACAATCGCCAAATCGATAGACCTTCTGCACCGCGGGTTTGCGCTGTCGGCGGATTGCAGCCTGCACCCGGGCAGTTAACTCTCGGGGGCTAAATGGCTTGGTCACATAATCATCCGCGCCCAACTCGAGAAGAAGTACCTTATCCGCCACCTCGCTGATGGCGCTTAGTACGATGACCGGGACCTCTGCGGCAACCTGCTTAAACTGTTTGCACAGTTCTCTCCCTGAGATATTAGGGAGAATCAGGTCGAGAATCACCGCTACGGGAAGCTCTTTGCAGAATAGATCCAAGCCAGCCTGACCATCACCTGCAATCACAGTCGCGTAGTGTTCCTGCGCAAATGTTCTCTGCAGCGTCTTTTGCATGCGAGGATCGTCCTCGACGACAAGAATGGTTCCGATACTCTTTGCGAGCGGAAGGCTATTCTGGGCTTGAGCGACAAGATTTTGGGGATCAATCATATTTCAGAGCCTTTCTTCCCGAATTGTCACTCATTCCATTGGCATTTGGCCATCGGATTATTAGAAATTACAATCGGATGACATTTTTGGCAGCTCCCCTGCCAAACTGGATGCACGGCTTGGCTCCGTCTTTGGCCCGAACGCGGGAAGTGAACTGATCAGAACGATCGCCCACAATGGCAGCAGCAAATCGAAGGCGTCAGATTCAGCCAGACCGCGCACCATGATGTAGACCAGGAAGCAGAGAAACACAATCCTGACGGGACTTGCTTCCAGCTTACGCAATTGCCTAAACAGGCTGCCATAGACTCCGATCAGTAGAACTATTCCGGCGAATCCATACGCGTAAAGCTGCTGCAAAATCTCGTTTTCCGCGTGGCGAGCTTCAAACAATTGGCCGCCGAATGGGGGAACGACTTTCCACCAGGAATCGAAACCGTGGCCGATAAACAGACTCCAAGGGTGATCGGTAACCCCGCCCAGCACGTAGAGCCAGATTACGATCCGGCCAGTGAGGGTCTCGGCCTGGTTCCCGTTGTTCGTGTAGTAATCAACATAGGCAACCAAGAGTCCCCAAAACACGGCCAGGAGACACAGGGCGAATATGACGATGAGCCACTTGGCCTTACGGCTCATTGACCTGTCAAGCACAAGCAAAAGCGCCTCACTCAAAACGAATGCGACCAATGTTGCCTTGCTTAAGCTGCGAATTAATGTAACCACCAGAAAGAATTTCGCTATTCGCCAATCTCCGCGGTTGGCACGGGTGAGGTACTGCGCGAAAAAGATTGCAAATGCGCATAGGTTGCCAATCTCGTTCGAATTGAAAAACTGCTCGTCACCCAAGCGAAGATCTGAGGCCGCCGGCATAATCCAAGCAATTGCCGCAAGGCAGCAGGTACTCCATATATAGCCTCTGAGCATCGCGTGGCCTTCGTCAGGAACTGTCTGGGAGCCAAGCAAGAGCACGACGCTGGCAACATCGATCACCATCCCAGCCCAGTACGCACCAGAATTAGACAGAGAGGCCGTCTCGCTCCAGAGGAGGCTTAAGCCGGAAAACGCGAGGAACGCAATTGCCCATCGAGTTGGAGATGGATTAAATACAGATTTTAGTCTTGGAGCGATCGATGCGCCGCTGTTGAAGCACACGAGCCCAAAAAGAAATGCACCGAAGCAAATGCTCATTGCAGTGCCGGTGCTCGGATCGACTCCGAGCAAATTTACAGAAAGCAGCACGATCGATAGTCGGAATGAGAAAAAGAATCCGACGGCAAACGCAAGGCCGTGACTATCGGCGTTCTCATTGATTACGACCTTTGTGGCTTCTACTTGCGTTTGCATATCGCCCCACACTTGTACTGCACTGCGGCGCTGAACGGTCTAGTGGGTGTACATATCAGGAGTGCCCTGGCTTCCGGCAGGCGGCAGGTGACGAAGGTAGAGCACAATTGACCAGAGCTCATCGTCGCTCAACGTTCCTTTTGAGCCTGGCATACCGGAGGGTGCAACTCCGTAATCGAGGATCCACTTCAACTGCCCATCTGTGTAGCTCTGCACCTCTCGCGACGCAAGAGATGGTATCGGCGGTGAAATGTGTTGCACAAATGGGACACCCGTGTTTTGACCATCCATTCCGTGACAGGCTACGCAGTAATGTGAAAATGCATCCTTGCCATCAGATCGATTCTCAGGCGTGTCTTGGAGCGGGTTCTTAATCGATTGGTTGCCGATGAAAATGTGATGCTTTGCGTACGTGATGGCCGTCGATTCAATTTTGCCGGGTTGCGTAGCTTTACACCCTGCCAGAATCGCCATCGCGACCGTGAGCCCCATTAAAATCGTTTTGCGCATCCCTACGCCACCACGTGCAGCTTGAGTTGCATTGATCCATGGCCCGGCCCGCAATACACTGAGCAGTGCGCAACGAAATCCCCTGTCTTATTGGGAGTGAATGCCACTTCAATCGTGCGGCCGGCATTCACCGTCGCGTTTACGCCAAACTCTCTGATCCGGAATCCATGATTCACGTCCATGCTTGTAATGACGAGTACGATCGGCCGCCCCTTCTTCAGCGTGATTTCGCCGGGAGTAAAGGTGAAGCGCTTCGCGGTGATTTCAATTCGTTGCGGTGAATCCTGGGCGAAAGTTGTGGGCGGCAACAATGCTGCTGTCAGCAGACCAACAATTAAACTCAGCAGCATAAACAATCTCTTCATGGAATCTCCTGGCTTTGTACTTCGGGGCTTTAGTAAGCAAATTCTTGAACTCTAAGGATTCAGGAAGCGACGAAGGGCCTTGTAGTCCGCGTCACTGAGACTGGCGCGAACCCGCATATGCCTGGCGATTGTTCCGGAAATGCGGCTCGAGAAGCCTTCCGGCGCGTTGTGGCACCGTGAACAATTCTGCGCGAACACCTGCTGTCCGCGTTCCGGATTCCCTGCGTTGGACGCTGAAGGCGCGGAAGGCGTCCGTTGCTTCTGTTCGTTTGTTTGGCTGATCGCGCTGGCGGTTGCCAATGCAAGGAAACTCAGCATGAGTAACTCTGTGCGTTTCATCTTTGCTCCTGAAGCTTGCTCGCAGCCCGCGATTGAAACTTGCAAATTAGCGTCAAACTTGCATACCGGGAACTACGTTTCGCTTTTCGTCAGGCTAGATTCTTAGGTATGGTGATGTGTCATGGTGGAGTCTGAAGGTTGTCACCAGATTGTCGTTCTGGGAGGAACTCTCGAATGAAGTAGACATGACAATCCGCCGACATTGCCCCGCAGATGACATCAACGGTGCTACTTTCCCTTCCAGGTCGGGAACAGAAATCGATAAACAATTCCCGTTTCCCAAACATTCACGTTCCTTGTAGGAGAAAACTGGCGTGAATAGCTGGTGAGGATTCTAGTGTTGTGTGGCAAGTTATAATCCAGGCCGAAGTCAACGCGCTGCGTATTCACCATGGGCACGCTGTCGCTCGCAATTGTGTCTTTGCGAAACGTCTGCTGCATGCGGAACACAGGCTCGAAACGGCCTACCCAGCTGTCAAGCCCACCGAAAGCCTGGGTACGATAATCGGCTTCGACCCAGTAGCCATGTGCGTGCTCACCCGCCCCATACTCTGAGCGAAGACGCAATGCCGTGTCCTTCGGTTCCCACCACAAATGCGCGCCAAAGAAGTTTTCGTGCGTGGCCTGCAAAAGGCGATCGTAGGAGAAGCCAAATTCAAGACGGCTATCGGTCAGGTAAAGGCTGGCTCGACCTCCGGCTGAGCGCTTCGCACTGAATTGTTCGTTGCCACTGCGGGCTGAGAACCACCCGTTATAGCTGAGAGAGTAATGCGCGTTCGACGCGGCTGATCCGGTCAGCATGCCACCAATACCGGAGCCAGATGATAGGGTTCCGATGCCCGCGATAAGTGGTCCATCCTGGAAGTTCCCAATCCAAATTTCAGAAAGCCGCTCGTTGTACGTGTTGAAAGGAAGAAGAAAATCGCCAGCTACAACCGTCAGGTGAGGCGCAGCATGAATGTCTCCCTGGAGATAAACGAAATTTGCCAAATGCGAGCGATCGAAGCCTGATTGACCATTGGCTTTCTGCGAAAAGCTCTCAAGTAAAACCGCGCGCGATTCGATCAATAGCTTGTCCCCAATCGGAGCAGCGATGAGCGGCTCCACGATTGGCATATATGTAGTGTTGCCGCCGTTCGTATTTGAGAAAAAGCCTACCCCGCCAGAGATGAGCGGTGTATCTTGCGCTCTTACCCACGTCGGTCCGCCGGCAAGGAGCAAGAGAACAACGATCGTCAGAGTAGCTGTTGTGAACGGCAAGAAGTGCAATGTCGGTATCCGCATACGAAAGAGGCTAGCGAAACACCAATTCGAATGTGTCTCGTGTTCGTCTGCAGTTTGTCAATTGATTGTCATGCCCCCTCTCCTGCAGAATGCGCATCGCCGTTCGCTCTCTGCGTAATACCCATTTCAATTAGCAATTTGACATTGCGGAGACATATTCATGACAAGCTGCCTGTCTTGCCACGCTTATGCTTTGTGCAAACTGGAACAAGGTGACGGAGGAGAGTGATGAATACCGGCAAGCAATTCAGAGCATTGGCAATCTTCTGTCTATCTTCACTGTCCCTCACAATCCCAGCGCAGGCGCCTGGAACTGGTGCCCATCGAGGCGCCGTGTTCGGTCCTGACGGACGTGCGTTGCCGAACGTTCAACTCATGTTTGGACGACGAAAGCGCCGATTTTCAGCGCTTCCACCGGTTCCTATCGCAGCCAGTTCCGAAGGTAAAGATTTCGTCAACAGCGGACCGGGGATCGTTCTTGGCCGTGGTCGGCGCAATTCTGATTTTGCAATGGAACGTCGCGTTTCAGTCACAGAGCCGCAAAGCATTCAAATGCGCGCTGGGTTCTGGAAGATGACGAATATTCCGAATTTCGCAAATTCAAACAAAATAGTCGGCACCGGCGAATCCTTCGGAAGGATAACTGCGAAATTCAACAATCCTCTAATCGTTCAACTGGCACCTGATTCTCAATTCTGATGCAAATACGGATGAATTCAGCTGAAAATGCAATTAGGACGACTGCCCCCGGCGACGTGCTGACGACAGATCAACTCATGGAGGCTTGGAGGCGCTGCGAGCCGATCGAATTCGGTGACCCGGTTCTTGCTCACGTCAAATTCTCGCATTGTGGCGAGTTCTTTCCCCTTGGCTTTCCTGTATCGATTGCAACGAATCTTCCGGAAGTTTTATCTGCCGCCGAGCAAAGTTGGGGACGCTTCACCCAACAATTCGACACGGAAACGATTCGAATTCAGGTCGGCATAACGCCAACAAAATCCCGGCAATGCCCGGCGACACCCACATGCCGGATGCGCGATCACCTCATAACGAGCATTGCCGATGGCGAGAACTTTACTTTATCGGATTTGTCTGAGCGGAGCTCCGTAATATGGGCAACAGAAGCTGCGCTCAGGGACAGTGAGTATTTTCGGTATTTTTTTCTGGAATGCGCCGCCATGGCGAATATCTCAGCTTCATGCGCTACCGCGATCCACGCAGCCTGTGTCGCCATGGCGGGAGAAGGTGTTTTGTTGTGCGGTGATTCCGGCGCCGGTAAATCAACCCTCTCCTACGCATGCGCACGAGCCGGATGGACATACATCACGGATGACGCATCTTTTCTCGTCAGCAAAAGTAATGATGGCATGGTAGCTGGCAATTGCCACCAGGTGCGCTTCCGGCCATCTGCCGAAACGCTCTTTCCAGAACTTAGTGGGTTGACGATTATGAATCGGGCCGGAGTCGGCAAGCCTTCCATTGAGTTTCCCACCGAACGGCAAATCACTCTCGCGACGTCAACACGCGTAAAGCACATTGTCTTTCTCCGTCGCAATGTCTCGGTGCAGGAACTAGTGCCATACCCACGGCCGGTCGCTCGGCTTTTCATGCGACAACGCGTTCACTGCATGCCGTATCGAACCTCTCTACATCTTGCCGCCATCGATCGCCTGCTTACACGCGAAGTGTATGAGCTTCGCTATAACGAACTGGATTGGGCAGTTGATCGACTCGAAAGCCTGATACACGACGACGCTTTATGATCCTGAGCCCTGGGTCAAGCTATGCGCAGTCAATCTGTCGGACGCGCCGCCTACAACTTTGGTAACTGCTTTTGACGGCATCCTCGTGACGTAAATCACATGTGTTTATCTCAACTGCTCATACTCTACATCTACGATTTCTAAACACAATTTAGAGCTTTGAAATTCTATATCGATAACGATTGGGATTGCGGCAGAGGTGTTTCTGAAAGCGCGCCAGCGAATGAGGAACATATCGCTGCAGCTAAATTACTTTTTTAACTTTGTTCGACTTATTAAGCCCTGGTTCTCTCGGAAGAATAATGCAAAGTATAGCGGACGATGTACCTCAAGCAAAGCCACACATTGCCACGTTGCGAGGCGGTTTAGAACCAGCTCTTCTTGAAGCCGAAGATGGCTTCTCGTACGTTCTCAAATCCACTGACAATCTGCACGGGCCAATCACCGCGTTCAAAGAAAGCACGGGCGCGGAGCTGTGTCGACGCGCGGCTCAAGTGGGCGTGGCCTTATCAGCGCGCGTGCGGTTGTGCACGCTCGAGACCGAAGCACTGCGCGCAGGCGAAGCAGACCTTTGTACGGTTGGCAATGCGCGCGCGCCAGGAGCGCTGGCTCAACTGAATTCCGAAACAGGATCCGCGATCGAGAAGAAAGGTCTAGCGCAAAGTTCACGTCTGAGCTGGCTGCAGAGCATCATTCAGGACTTGCATCAAGCACGGAGCTTGTCGGTGTCTGAGGGTGGAACGCACCGGCAACTCGGGGTACCAAACATTGGAGGGAGCACCATGAAACGTAATGGAAACACGAGAATTTTGAAATTGGCAGCTACGCTACTAGCACTTGTAGCACCTGCCTTCGCATCATCCATCAGTGTGTCAATGCCCAGTAATGGGGCAACCGTCACATCACCGATACAAATCGTAGCGGCATCATCATTCTGTCCGAGCAACAACACCGCAGCAATGGGCTACTCGTTCGACGACAGCGACAACACCACCATCACACCAACCTCGTTCAACACATTTGCCCTTGTCTCGAACGGCACCCACATTCTGCACGTGAAATGTTGGGGAAACGGCGGCGGCGCTGACGTCGTGAATCTTACTTTGTATGTGGTCTCCGGAAAGGCTGGAGCGACGCCGGCGAACAGCAGCCAGAAGGTATCTAACATTCAGAACCTATCGAATTGGACGCTACAGAATGACCCAGACTCTGGATCAGGCGCGTGGACGTCCGGCACCATGACCTTCCCGGCATCGCTTACGTTGAACAATCGGTCCCGCGAGTTCGGGTACTGGTACACCAACTACGGAGGCGAGTTGTTCTATGCGTGGTTTCCCGATGACCTCGTCGCGACGCACTTCATCTACGACGCACAGGTCTACCCCAAGAACCTCGGGCAAACGGCAGTCGTTGAAATGGATTTGAACCAGGTAATGAGCAATGGACAGACCGTGATCTTCGGATTTCAGTGCGACGGGTGGACAAAGACATGGGACTACACAGTCAACGCCGGTACACCGACCGCTCCCATTGACACCTGGATTCACTCGACGGCGACGTGCACCGCTCCTAGTGCATGGACATCGGGGTGGCACCACATCCAGATTGCCTACCAACGCGACGCATACGGCAATGTCAAGTACACGCAGGTTGGGTTTGACGGCGTCGTTCAGGACATGACGAATGCGACCGGCAATTCGGCGTTCGCACTTGGATGGGAAAAAGTCCTTCTCACCAATTTCCAGCTCGACGGCAATGGCGCATCAGGAGCAGGGAACGCCATCATCGACAACCTCACACTCTACAAGTGGTGAAAAGAGCTACTTGACACCCGCTAGAAACGGGTGTCAAGCCTACATCTCCACCGAGTTCCGCTACACGTTCAATCCTCTATCCCGGTTGCTTTGTATTTCGGCATGATTCCCGCTCGGCGCTCGTATCATCGCTCATGTGTGGCATCGGGTTGCGATCCCGCGGCACAAATGGTCTCGAGGATCGTTTCAAGAATTGCTCTTGGGCTTGGTGGGCACCCCGACACTGTGCCATTCACTGGGACCACCTCGCTAACCCCGCCTCGGCTGGCGTAACTTTTTCCGAAGATGCCGCCGCACGCGCCACAATCGCCTACAGCGACGACCAGTTTCGGTTCGGGCACGGCATCATATGTGCGGCGGAGTGCTTCTTCCATGTTGACGGATACGGGACCGGTCACGAGCAGCATGTCGGCATGGCGCGGACTGGCCACAAACCTGATTCCGACGCCCTCGAGATTGTAATAGGGATTATTAAGCGCCTGGATCTCTAGCTCGCACCCATTGCAGGAACCGGCGTCGACGTGGCGGATCGAGAGAGCGCGGCCCAGAAGCCGCCATATCTTCTGCTGCAGTTCTTTTGAATCTGAAGCTGGATCTGGCCGCGATTCGATCTTTTCCGTCAGAATTCCCGAGCGGATCATCTGCGAGATGGTCTTAAGCATTTTTGTTCACCCGTCGTGTCCGCTATAGGACAAGTTGAACGACTTGTTGATCAAGGGAAAGTCGGGGACGATGTTTCCCAGGATCGCGTACTCGAGCAGCGGCCAGTTCTGCCAGGATGGGTCGTGCGCATGGCAGCGGCGGATGCTTCCGTCCGCGCCGGTCTCGAGTGCGATGAGGACAGGGCCGCGCCAGCCTTCGATGATGCCCAACCCCAGCTGATCGGGCTTCGCATCAGGAACGGCACACCGGACGGGCCCATCGGGCAAGTGCTCCAGGAGTGTCCGGCAAATGTCCATAGATGCAAAGACCTCGTCGAAACGGACGTTGACGCGAGCAGCGACATCCCCGGCGGCTTGCGTGACCGCTTTCAATTCCAGGTTGTTGTACGGGTACCAGGGAAGATTCACGCGCAGATCGCGTTCGATACTTGAGGCGCGAGCAGCAAGTCCCATGGCATCGAGGTTTGTTGCAAGTTCGTTTGAAAGGACGCCGGCCTCGCGGAATCGGTCCTGTATTCCAGCGTGGTTGTCGTAGATGTTGCGAAGGGAAAGGACCTCGTGTTCGAGAGCGGCATATTGGCCTAGAAGCGACTGCAGAGCATCCTCAGGCAGCTCAGTGGCGACTCCGCCCGGCACGATGAAATCCATCAGGTAACGCGCACCGAAGATCGCCTGGTTGGTACGCAGGAGGTCCTCTTTCAAGCGAGAGAAGTGGGTTAGCCCGAACGCGAATCCTGCGTCATTGCCGAGTGCGCCGAGATCTCCGAGGTGATTGGCCATGCGCTCATGCTCGAGAGCCAAAGCACGTAAGTGAGCGCCCAGTCGAGGACAAGGCGTTCGCGTAATCGCCTCGAGTGCCGCGCAGTACGCCCAGGAATAGGTCACGGCTGAATCGCCTGAAATACGCGCTGCCAGGGAGTGTCCGCGCCTTTGCGGCAACTGTTCGAAACGTTTGGCGATGCCCTTGTGGTTATAGCCCAGCCGTTCTTCAAGGCGCAGCACTTTTTCGCCCACGACCGAAAAGCGGAAGTGGCCCGGCTCGATAGTGCCCGCGTGTACCGGCCCAACCGGAATCTCATGCACGCCGTCACCCTCGACCTGGACAAATGGATAGGGCTCTGAAATCACGCTGTATTGCGATTTTGCGTCGAAATCACGACGCAGCGGGAACACCTCGTTTGGCCATCCAGCGTGGCGCAACCAACCGCGGTAGTCCGCTTGCATGCTCTTGATCCCCAGCAAATCAAAGATGGCTCGTTCCATGCGTGGAGCGCTCGGGAAGATCTCCGCGATGCTCGGATACGCAGGTGTGGTGCCAGCGTCAATTTCGTGCTCGACCACAGAAACCGATTTGGCCTCAAGATAGGCGGCATAGACGCGATAGCGAGCATCGCGATCACGATCGTCGGTGCCCCAAAGGCTAAGAAGGTTGCCGCGCTTCGATCGCACCCCTTCTCCAAATTGCCGCCAGCCCTCTGCGTCAACTTTGAAGTGTCGGCACGGAACGTTTGATGGCAACACATTGGCGGCTTCTTTGATGGATTCTGCAATCATGCGATCACCCGATCAACCGTGCGGCGGCGCGATACCACTCCGCTAGCGCGGGAGGAATATAGAGGCCTAGCATCAGTACTATTGCCAAATGAACGAAGACGGGTACGAGCGCAGGCGAGTGCGGCAGTTTAGGTGCCTCGCTCTCGCCAAATACCATAGGCTGCACTTTCATGAAAATTCCGGCGAAGGCCACACCAAGAGCGATCAGCAAAAGCGGCGTCGTCCACGGATGTTCGCGCATGGCCGTCGTCAGAACCAGAAATTCACTGGCAAATACGCCGAACGGCGGCATTCCGAGAATTGCAAGAGAGCCAAGCATCAGCCCCCACCCGATCGTGGGACTGATGCCGACCAGCCCGCGAATGCCGTCTATCTGTTGCGTGCCCGCCGCTTGTGAAGCGTGCCCGGCAGTAAAGAAGATCGAAGATTTGGTAAGCGAATGCACAGTCATATGCAATAGCGCCGCGAAGTTGGCGACGGGGCCCCCGAGGCCGAAGGCGAATGTGATGATCCCCATGTGCTCGATCGAGGAGTAGCCAAACAGACGCTTGATGTCGCGTTGTCGCCAGAGGAAGAATGCACCCAGCACCGCCGAAAGCAACCCGAATGCCATCAGCATGCGGCCGGGCATGACCGGTCCGATCGAGCCCACCGCAAGCGCCTTGCAGCGAACGACGGCATAGAGAGCGACGTTCAGCAACAAGCCGGAGAGCACTGCTGAGACTGGCGTCGGTCCTTCCGCGTGCGCATCCGGGAGCCAGTTGTGCAAGGGCGCAAGCCCAACCTTGGTTCCGTAACCGACCAGCAAGAATACAAAGGCCAGTCCCAATACCGTCGGCTCGAGTTCGGCTTTCACGCTGTTGAGATGAGTCCACAGCAGAGCCGTCATGCCCTGTCTGCCTAGTGTGCGCTCTGCAGCGAAGTAGAGCAGGATGGTGCCGAACAATGCCTGCGCGATACCCACGCCGCAGAGGATGAAGTACTTCCATGCGGCTTCGAGGCTGGCCTTGGTTCTATACAAGGAAACAAGCAGTACTGTGGAGAGAGTGGCGGCTTCCATTGCGACCCAGAGCAGGCCCATGTTGTTCGTCAACAGCGCCAGCATCATAGCGAACATGAAGAGCTGGTACATGCTGTGATAGAGGCGTAACCGGCGCAAATTGATCCGGCCGTGGAGTTCCTCGATGCGCATGTACGGGCGCGAGAAGATGGCGGTGGTGAAGCCAACAAAAGCCGTGAGCGCCACGAGGAACACGTTGAAGGAATCCACGAAGAACTGCTCCCCCAAAACCAGCAGCGGTCCGTTCCGGATAATGCGCACAACCAAAAGCGCAGCAGCAATCAGCGTGGCGAAGCTGACTGCCGCGTTCACCTCGGCTGCATAACGGCGCGACCCCAGGATAGCGAGCGCGAAGGTTCCTACAAGCGGCAGTCCCAGGACCAGCAGGAGTTCCAAGTTAGTCCTCCCTCAATGATTCAAGATGGTGCAGGTCGAGGCTGTCGAACTGCTCGCGAATTTGGAAAAAAAAGATTCCAAGAATGAACACGGCGACCAGGAGGTCGAGCGCGATACCAAGTTCAATTACCATCGGCATACCGTAGGTGGCGCTGGTGGCGGCAAAGAACAGCCCGTTTTCCATAGCCAGGAATCCGATGACCTGTGTTATGGCCTTGCGCCGCGTGATCATCATCAGAAAGGAAAGCAGAATTACAGCCAGTGCGATGCCGATGGTATTGCGCATGATCGTTGTGGCTAGCATGCTGATCGGCTGTGCCAGGCCGAACGCGAATATGACAAGAACGAGTCCCACGAGCATCGTTACCGGGATGTTGACGAGTCTTTCGTTGTCCCACTGGGCACCGAGGCGCCGGATCAGGAGATGCAGAACTAGAGGCAGGGTAAAGACCTTCAGAATCAGCGTAAGGCTAGCCGAAAAGTAAAGCTCAGTGAGTCCGGCATCATGCGCCACGAGAATTGTCGAAAGAAACAGGATGGCCCCTTGCCACGCAAACAACGTGATCAGACGCTGGGTACGCCGCGTCGATAACATCGCGAAGGAGAGCAGCAACATCGCGGCCGCGAGCAGCTTGAGTATTTCGACGCTCAAATGGGATCTAAGCACTTGTGTTTGCTCCAAGCAGGAGATGAACTAGCAAGCCCAGTACGGCAATCAGGAAGGCCATCGCCAGAAACTCGGGAGCGCGAAAGATGCGCAGCTTCGCCGATAGCGACTCAATGAGCGCCAGACCCGCGCCACAAACTGCAAGCTTCACCATCAGAGCCGCTGTTCCAATCAACACCGCAGTCACGCTCGCCCCATGAATCGCGATGCCCCAGGGCAAGAACAGCGCAATGCCGATGCAGGCATAGTTCAACAGCTTCAGGCTCGAGGCCCACTCGACGAGGGCAAGATGTCGGGCGGAGTATTCAAGCACCATTGCTTCGTGAATCATCGTGAGTTCGAGGTGCGTTGCGGGGTTGTCGATCGGAATGCGCGCGTTTTCCGCGAGCATCACCATCACGAAGGCGATGGCGGCAAAGATCACGCTGGGGTCAATGACCGAGGGATGCGTGGAGTAGCTGTCCACGATACCGGTCAGCGCCGTTGAGCCAAAGAGGAGAAATGCATTAAAGAAAACCATGAGAATGGCTGGTTCGGCAAGAAAGCCGACCATCATTTCGCGGCGTGCTCCCAGTGTCCCAAATGATGTCCCGATATCCATTGCGGCGAGAGCCTGAAAAACCCTTGCGGTAGCAAACAGGCCTATCAGTGCAATGGCATCCGCGGCACGCGCAAAGGGGAGGTCTGTGACCACAGAAGGAATGACAGCCGCCGCGAGCACCATCGTGGCAAACAACACATACGGTGCCATGCGGAATAAGCGGGATGCACTTTCGGCCAGGGCCGCATCCTTGTTGAAGAGCTTGCGCAGCATGCGATATTGCTGGGTCAGCGGCGGAGCGGATCGGCTTTGCATCCAAGCTCGGCATTGTGCGATCCATCCCGCAAAAAGCGGCGCCAGCGCAATAGCCAGGACCACTTCTCCGAACTGCCACACAAATGCGATTCCTCTCATAGGACAAACACCAGCAATCCGAGCAGCGTGATGAAACTGTAAAGCAGATAGACTGCGAGCCGTCCTCCCTGCAGTAAGCTGATCGCGTCAGCGAGTCTCTGTACTCCAGAGGCGATCGGCCGGTAAATGCCACGCCAGAATCGGTCTTCAATGTGAATCCGGTATCTCGGCACCAGGTCGGTCGGTGAGGGAAGGTCGCGCTCGATGTGGAAGAACGCGCCGAACATGTGCCGGATCGGTTGGCCGAAGCCCTCAGCGGTGTCCTGCATGCGTGCATCCTGCCAGGGATAGCCGCAGTCCCACGGTGCCGTAGTACGTGTGCGGCCATGTGCCAGTAGCCGCACCCCCAGGAAGGTGATCGCGACGACGCACAGGATCACGGCCAGAAAAACTGACCCGCTATACGAGGCTTGGGCAGGAGAGATCGGAGCGATGCGCCACATCGACGGCTCAGGAGAGACAGGTTGGCCCACGAGCATCGAGGTCACTTTGCCGGCCAAATGAAGCGCCCACTGCGGCTGCACCCCGATTGCTACGCATCCGACCGCGAGCCAGGCGAGCCCGATCCGCTCAAGCCAGTTCGCATCGTGGGCTTGTTCAAGAGAAGCCTCACGAGGCTTTCCGAGAAAGATGATGCCGTAGAACTTCACCATCACGTAGGCCGCCAGGGCGACAGTCAATGCAAGCGCCGCAGCTCCCAACGGGATCAGCATATTGATGAAAGTGTGAGGGAGCTGAGGAGTGAACAAAAACGCCTGCAGCAGCAGCCACTCCGAAACGAAGCCGTTGAGCGGGGGCAGACCGGCGATGGCAAGCGTGCCGATCAGAGCAAGCGTGGCCACCCATGGCATGAAGCGGATCAGGCCTCCCAATTTGCCCAGGCTGCGCTGTCGAGTAGCGTGCAACACGGAGCCAGTCGCCAGAAACAGTATGCTCTTGAATAAGGAATGATTGAGCGCGTGAATCAATGCCGCAGCAAGTGCTAATGCCGCGAAGAGAGGCATGTGGCTGGCGGCGAACAGTATCGAAAGCCCAATCGCGGTAAAGATCAGGCCAACATTTTCGATCGACGAATATGCCAGCAGACGCTTCATGTCCGTCTGAACTGCCGCGAAGATCGCTCCAAAGAGTCCTGAAAAGAGTCCCAGGACTGTTACCGCAAGACCCCACTGCCAGAATTGGACGTGAAGCAGATCAAACGTGATGCGCAGCATGCCGTAAACGGCGGTCTTCAACATCAACCCGCTCATCATGGCAGAGACAGGAGAGGGAGCTGCAGGATGCGCTTCCGGCAACCAGACGTGCATCGGAACCAATCCTGCCTTTGCGCCAAAGCCGATAAGCGCAAGCGTGAATGCGACCGTTGCCCAAAAGGGTGCCAGCGACGCGCTTCGCATCGCGTCAAATGTGAATTGCCAGCTGCCTCCCTGCATCACGCCAAAACCGAGCAGGATGCATACGGCTCCAACGTGGGCCATCAGCAGGTAAAGAAACCCAGCTTTCCGAATTTCTGGAATCCGGTGCTGCGAGGTGACGAGGAAATAGGACGTAAGCGCCATGGTCTCCCATGCCACCATAAAGAGATAGGCATCGTCGGCTATCATCACCATTGCCATACTGGCGAGGAAGACGTGATAGTGCAGTCCCAGTAATCCCGGCGCGGTGCCTTCGCCACTCCGGAAATATCCTGCGGCGAAAACCGAGATTCCCGCTCCGGCCAAGCCGAGGATCATGAGGAAGAAGGCGGATAAGGGATCCAGTCGCAGATGGAAGGGAAGATCCGGCAGGCCAAGAGGAAGGGTCATGACCTCAGGCCCATGCCCTGACGTAAGATATGCAATTGCGATGCCGAACATTGCAGTTGAAAGCAGGGCGCCAAGAGAGAACAGGAATCGTGCGACATAGCGGATGCTGCGGAGACGCAGCATGCATGCGAAGGCTAGTAGCGACCAGCAGGCGACGACGACCATTACCGAAAGCAATTCGTGAGTCGAAATCGAGCTAATGGCTAAATTGGCCCAGGGGAAGTTCAAGAATTTCCTCTCGTCGAATCTGTACAACTCAGATAGTCAAGAAACTTGCTTTGAATCGGCGAAGTTCGCGATCCGGTTTTAGCCCACTTATGCTCGCGCCGACACTCATTGCCTACGTTTTAGATCCCGGCGTGTTGATTTCCTCCAGCATGGCCGTGGCTTCAGTAAGGTGTTTTTGAAAATATCTCCGCATCAGAGCAAGCACCTCGAGCAGAATCGGATCGCGAACCGAATAAAAGACCTGATTCCCAGCCTTCCGGTTCACGACAAGTTGCCGGGAACGGAGGACCGCCAGGTGCTGTGAGACGTTCCCCTGATCCATGCCGAGCCGGTCGATGAGCTCACCGGCAGAGAGTTCGCCCTGCCCAAGTAACTCGATGATGGCGATCCGGGTTGGATGGGCAAGTGCCTGAAAAATATCAGCCTTAAAGCGGCGCAGAGTCTCTGGCATTTCATCTCTTTACGAATATTCGAATATCCTAATATTTATATTATTAGTCGAACTGTGTCGAAGAAGTCAATCAATCTTTCGAGGCTTCTGGATCCTGACTAGCAGATGGGCTCTGCTTTCTTGGCGTGATTGGGATGAGCAAGTCAGGCTTTTTTCACGATAGGTTTTTTACAAAACCTGATGGACTCGATTCCTGCGGCTGAACAAAGTAGCGCCTCTGCAGTCCAAAATGTTTGTGGCACCGTTTGTCAGGCCGGAACAAGGACCGTTTCGGGCATGCATCGTCAGGTTCACGGGCAATGAACGCCGTCGCACTCATAGCGTCCAGACACTCATTTCGTTTTCGGCTGACTCAATGCACAGCGCTTGGTCCTCTATCGCACGGCTATGACGGCCGCGTCACGTTCCGGAACGCTTACGGTGATCTGCTGACCCTCACGCACGATTTTTTGATTACCCCAGATATCTTCGGCCGATGTGAAGTTGCCAGTTCTCGTTGCGAGCTGGATGTTTACTGTACGATTTTCACGGGTTGGGTTCGTAACCCAAAGATATGTTCCTCCCGGACCTTGGTGAAGTCTCGCCTGAACAGCGGGATCATTGAGTTTTATCGTGGGAGTAACGTCAGCCATTTGCAGAAGATTCGCAAACAGGTCTTTGGTGCTCGAACCATGGTGTAAATAGTATCCGGCACCCGGGAACGTGCCAATTAGTAACGTGCGGCCCTTTCCAAATTGATGTTCAACGGCGGCGATGTTTCCATTGTCGTAACGGCCTGCCGCGGCTCCGCCCTGCAGGTCGTACTCTTGGCGAAAATATCGACCATAGATTTTGTGATCTTTCACCTGAAGCATTAGCCCGTCTGAAATGTCGGGCATAAATTCTACGTAGCTTTCGCGCGCACCAAATACCTCATTGAGACCGTAGTTCGGCTGCACTGTCCCTACGTGGCCATGATCGCCGAAATATCCCGGTAGCCCCTCGCTTATCAGGATGCCGCCCTGTTCAACGTACTTGCGAAGCTTGCCTGCAGTCTCTTCCTTCAGCATCACCGGATAGGGGAGATAAACGATCTTGTACTCGCCGATATCATCGAGAGAAACAAAGTCGGGCTGAATGTTTGAATCGAAGAACGCTTGGTAAGCTCCGCAGATTGACTGATTGTAAAAAGCTGTGTCGCGTTGTTGCGCATAATTGAAGAGCTCCGACTCTGGAACAAAGACGACACCAACATCACCTTTGACGGGGTTTGATTTCCATACATCTGGATGACTGTTTGCCCATTGTGCGACCTTGCCCGCCATTTCGGAGCGGGGCGTCATTGAGCCGTCCATGGCGAACGGACCGAATGCACCGAAAAGCGGGCCGTCGAGAAGTGGGCGCCAGCGACAGTACAAGACGCCTTTGGCGCCGCCAGCGCAGGTAATAAGATTCCAAATGCGGACATCTGCGGCATCGGGTATACGGCCATCGTCCTTTGGGCGCCCAATAACCTGAGGTTGCATCCACAACGGCCCACCTTGGGCTTCGGCGTGCCAGAACGGCTTGCCACGAGCTCCGCCACGGACCAGATCAAGCGCGTGAAATTGCTTCCATGGTTCGTTTCCTTTTCTCGCGGCTATCCAGGTAAGGCCGTAGATATCGACTCTTGATGCGGAACGCCACTCATTGTGAGAGGAAGAAGGCAGGTCGTTGAGTGTTCCCGCTACGCCGTGTGCAGTAATCCGGTGGTGCGGGTCAAGCTTGCGGAAGAGTTTGATTCGCCAGTCGTACAGGCTATAGGCATTGTCGATTCGGAATTCAAGCCAATCAAGACTGTCCGCATAACCTGAAAAGGACCGTGGCGGCTCCACGTCGTCCCAAGTCTCATAACTATATCGATGCCATGTCTTGCCTGCCTTCTCCAATGTGCCATAGCGAATGCGCAACCACTCCCTGAGTCTCCGCTTGGTGCCTTCGCAGTAACAGTACATTTTTGCAGGGCTGCCACCAAAAGATGTGTTCTCGTTCCAAAGGTCGTAAGCAAATAATGCCGGATGATTGCGGTAGCGCTGGATCAGCGTTGTGAGGAAAGTTTCAGCGAGTGCTCGCAGGTCTGGATTATCCAGGCAAAGACCCGGGAAGCCGCCCGTCGCGCTGCTCTCTGAAATCGTGCTAGTTGCGACTGTTCCATCGCTCGCCAAAAAGCGAGCATGGGGATACTTGCGAAAAACCCATTCTGGCGCACACGTAACCAACTCCGCGATGACGACTTTGATACCATTCTTCGCTGCGAGGTCCATCATCCGGTCATAGTCTGACCAATCGAATTTGCCCGGAGATATCTCAACGGCCGACCACATGAACCAGTGACGGAAGATGTTCATGCCAATGTGTGCAGCTGTCTGGTGATCGCGAGCCCAGTCTTCTTGCGGTGGGTTCGTTTTGCGAAAGTAGACGGCGCCATAGGGGAAGACCGGCGCCGGCGCAAATGCCTCTGGAGATGCGGATCCGTGGGAAGGCAATTCTTGCGAGATTCCAGTGGCATGCGCTATCGCCGCCGAGGCAGTCAGAACTGCTGAAGTTTGAATGAAATCTCTGCGAGTAATTCCAAGGATGTCGGCCATGTAATCTCCCTTTCAGTATTGGTTCAGCTCGTCATTGGTACCCAGACGATCGTTCACGAAACAGGCCGCAGATTATGCTGCGGCCTGCCTCAAAGGACGTTCTCCTTGGATTCTCCACTCGATCAGCTGCTCGGCGGCCAAAGCCTCGCGGTCACGCACGAGTGTGGTCGAGGAGCAGTAGATTCAAAAGTAGAGTTTTGCTGCAAATTGAAGTTGCCTTCCAGTCGCAGACCCATTTACCAACTTCCCAAAATTCGGATTCTTTGAATTGCAGACGGCGCCTGGGGCTCCAACGCAGGTAAGAGTCGTGTTGCTTGCACTGGGTAGTTCAAAGCTTGGAGTGTTAGTGGTGTTGAACGCTTCGGCCCGGAACTCCAGATACGTGCGATGCGACTCAGAAAGGTAGAAATTCTTAAACAGGGACGAGTCAAGATTCTTTGAGCCGGGTCCGGTAACTGGGAAATGTCCGCAGTTACCGAACTCAGTTACCTGCGCCCCCGTTGAGCTGGTCGCGGCCAAAGGTACGGTAAACGCAGCTGGATTGAAGTACCCGTCTACGCCCGCATTGGGAAGTTTCTTGGGAACTCCAGCAACGCAGCTTGCGACGTTATAAGTCTGAAAGGTGGGAGGAATCACATTGGTATTGATATCAGTCGGAAAGCCTGTCCGTATTGAGAAGATGCCGTTGATCACCCATCCCCCCAAGATAGTGTTGAGCGGACCAGTTACATTTAGAAACGGCTTTCCCGAGCCGATCGGCAGGTCATAGAGCGCACTCACACTTGCGGTGTGGCTGATGTTCAGCGGAGCGACGCCTTTTTCTCTCGACAGGTCGTAGGTGTAAAGGGCCACAGAGGTTGCGGTCTGGTTATAGGAGTCGGGGCCATCGCCATTTGTCTCAATGTTCTTTTGCCACGAATAGTTGGCAAGGAATTGCAGCCCATGTGCAAACTGCTGTTGGGCCTTCAGGTTCAGTGCATTATAGTTCTGGGAAGAAATGTCGAGAACTGCGAGCACACTCGAACCCATGTAGGGGAATGGGCGGTTGGCCTGGGTATTCGTCCCATTTAGTGCGTAGGAAAACGGCTCCTGATTCTCATCAATAAAGAAGGACGCGAAATGTGACCCACGGGCGCCGCTGTACGATGCCTCGAAAAGAAGGGTCGGGTTCAACTGATACTGCAAATCGAGGTTGTATTGCATCAACCTGGGCATGAGTGAATCTTGGATGCTCTGGGTCTTGATTTGTCCTGAATATGGACTTGATGCCGTGAAGCCCGCTAGTGATGCGGTGGCAGGCACCGTGTTGATTGGGGTGTTCATGTTGTAAGGCGGCGTCACCGTATGGGCGGCCGTGATGGTGGGTACCACGATCGTAGGAATATTGGGAGTGTTGCCGGAAAACTGAGTGGTTTGCTGGTTCTGGTCACGCATTGCGTAGAATACTCCGTACCCGCCACGCACGACCCACTTGCGAAAAACCTGGTAGGCAAAGCCGAACCGCGGGCCCCAGTCATTGTGGTCTCCGCGCACGATCGCGCGGCTATAAGGGGTGTGGTTTGGAATTGCAAACTGGCCTGTTGTTATATCGAATAGTGAACCCACGTTGTTTTGATCGATAGGCTGTGTGTAAAGCTCGTAGCGCAGGCCCACATTCAGAGTTAACTTATTAGACGTCTTCCAGTCGTCCTGAACAAAACCACCGAAATAGGCAGTTCGCTGACGCCCTTTGGCGATCATCGGGATACCGTTTGTATTCGACGGAAATCCCATCAGAAAATCGGCGAGAGGGAGACCGGAATTCGGCGCGTCGGAACTGGATGAGAAGATGGCGCCGTAGACAGAGCCAGGTCCACCTTTCAGCACGTTGAACTGCGACTCGCGAATGTCCACGCCCCACTTTACGGAGTGCTTGCCATGAGTCCAACTCACGTTGTCTGCCAATTGCCGAGTTTGTAACGTGTTCAAGTTCAGGCTGGCGCCGCCGAATGAAGTGAACTCTTCAGTTCCGTTGGCGGCCGAACCAGAATACTTCAGACTGATGTTGGGGAACTGTAACGGTGTCGAAGGCAAGAGGGCGAGGCCGACCTTTTGGCCGAAGGCAGCACCTTCCGGTCCGCCGCCAGGCTGCGTGCCATTGTTGTACAGGTAGCCTGCTCTCAATTCGTTTATCAGAGTAGGAGTGAAGATGTGAACGTCGGACACAGTAATCTGGTCGTTGTTATTCAGTGCGGCTGTGCCACCTCCAATCCAACCTGGAAATGAACCGACTGCAGGCTGAAAATTGTTGCTTATGGAATAAGTTCCAAAAAGGTGGTTCTTGTTGGTGATCGTCGCATCAATCCGGATATCGCCTTGATCCGTATTTGATGACTTTGTTGGCGCATAGAAAAAGTTGTTTGCGATTGCGTCGGCGGCACCGTAGTTCGGTGCTGGAATCATACCCAGAATAGCCGTGGCTGTCGGGTTGATCTGGTTAGCGGGAATCTTGTTAGCCCCCGTTTCGGCCAGAAACGAGGTAGCGACAACCGTTCCATTCGGCCCTACATGGCGCGTTTTTGGATCATAAAGTAACGTCGGACTCGTAGAAAAATCCCCAGTGCGCCACGCCATTGGAGGTACGCTCTCAACGGAACTTCCGGACTTGGTGCTTATCCGCGTTCCCTGGTAATCAGCGAAGAAAAAGATTCGGTTGTGCAGGATTGGACCGCCGATAGTGCCGCCAAACTGGTTCTGATGGAAGGGCGTCCTGGGCAACCCGGCACGATTAGTAAAGAAGTTGTTCGCGTCGAAAATATCGTTACGAACGAATTCAAAAAGGGCGCCGTGGTATTGATTTCCGCCGGCTTTGATCGCTGCAGAGACAATGGTGCCCGCGGCATGTCCGTATTCCGCAGCAAAATTGTGCGTCATTACCTTGAATTCCTCAACAGCGTCAACTGAAGGGACAATGGCATAGCCTTGACGACCAATCGACCCTGCGGTTGCAAACGTGTTGTCGTCGATTCCGTTCAGGGAGACGTCGCCACTGCTGAATCGGCCACTTCCGCCGACGAAAGGAAGGTTAGTTCCCATGCCTTGTACGGGAGCGGTATTTCCAACCAGAAGACCGAGCGCAAACGCATTCCGTCCATTAAGCGGCATGCTCAAGACCTGATTGTTATCGATTACCTGCCCTAGAGAAGATGTAGTCGTGTCGACCAGCGGTGCCGCCGCGGTGACCTCGACCGATTGACTAACGGAACCGACTGACAACACGATTGTCAGATTTGCCGTCTGGTCGACTTGCAGAGTGATTCCATTGAGGGTCTTAGTTTGGAATCCCGTGGCGGTCACGGTTATGGAGTATCTGCCCAGCGGCATGAAAGGCGCATTGAACGTACCCTGATCAGAAGTGTGAGCCTGCCGTACCGCACCCGTAGCAATTTGCGTAAGGGCCACCGCAGCATTTGGGATAACCTCACCGGAGCTATCTTGAACAATGCCGGCAATAGTGCCGGTTTCAATCTGCGCCTCGGCCACGCTTGCGGCAAAAAAGGCGAGCAGCACTAAGCATGCAATTTTAGATCTTAAGGACATGATGATCCTCCCAGGGAAGAGTGCTTGATTTAGCGGCAATGGTTCTTATTCCATTCAGTGAGCAAAATGGATATTCCTGCGTAGGGCAGTGGCGGTCGTTTTTGGGGATGCGGTCTAACAGCCAGCAAAGGTATACCGGTCGGACCATTCATGTCAAGAATGTCTTTTGAGGCCTCTACGGAACATTGGGCTCGCAAAATTCCGAGCGAGCAAATCAAGTCGTTCTTTAATGGGCGAGAGTTTTGATAAGAACATAGACAAACGGGCCAGCGTCATCAAGAAGCACTTGATGAGGTGTACTTGTGGGGATATGGACGACATCTCCTGGCGCTAACTTCGCTCTTGTACCGCCCCGGACGGAGTCGCCCCTGACCTCTTCTTTACCCTCGGGATTGACAATGCTGCCACCTGTAACCAGTGTGGCGTTCCCCTCGATCACAAAGAATGAATCCGAGGATGCGGTGTGAAGTTCCGCTCTTCCGCTCTTCGTGCGGACGGCAAGGATGGTTACCGGATCCAGGTGTTTTTCCAACAATCCGCTTTTAGCATTTTCAGAATTGTCGGGCCTTTCGCGCATTTGTCGCGCAAGATGGACAAGGTAGAGTCTCGAGTACGTGCCCACGCCGGTTTCTTGTGCGAAAAGCTGCACGTTGCTTGGTGACCATAATTGGCTGATTACGAGCGCTAGAAGAAACGCAAGCTTGGCGCAATGAATCGGAGGCACAACAGCCTTCACCCTCAGAATGCGGTTATATGTACGAAGCCTCAGGACATTTCTCATTAGACGTCTCCAGTTCCCATTCATCAACATACTCCGTCCTCTTCATTCTCCCGGCCGAGAATTCCTGGCGCGTAACCTGATCGAGAATTTAGATCCGCGACCGGTGCCCGACGGAAAGCAGCGGCTTCTGAGCCTTGCATCGAAACTCCAAAGATATCTGAAAATTCAGACTTCTTTAAGGCATCTCAATGTTTAAATAGGAGTGAGCAGGGGTCCGATGAGAATTGCCGCACTTCCCCCGGTGCACTCTCTGCGTTTCACATTCAGGAAAGCCCACGTGAATCCTAGACGTCGACTTGCTCTGCTTTGCTTTGCGCCACTGCTTGTTTCGGCCGGAATGGCAGCAATAGCGCAGGATTCTGCTACTGCCACGGCTTCGCTCGCCACAGTGGTGGGCGAGGCCGCAAAGAGCTATCCATCTATTCGAGTGAGCCAAGAGGACCTTAATGCCTCCGCAGCCCGACTGGCTCTTGCGCGAACGGCATATCTGCCCCGGCTGGACGGACTGGCACAGTTCAATCGCGGTACGCGCAACAACGTGTTTGGAAGCCTGCTTCCGCAATCCGTGATACCTTCGATGTCCGGTCCCGTGATCGGAACCAATAACGGCGGCTCGGTTTGGGGAAGCGCCGCCGGTCTTCTCGTTAGCTGGCAGCCATTTGATTTCGGCGCACGACATGCGACGGTGAGCGCTAGCGCTGCTGCCCGTGACAGGGCCACCGCTAGCCTTCAGCGCTCGGAGTTGGAGATAGCCGCGGGAGCCGCCGACGCCTATCTGACCGAATTGGCCGCCATCAGCACCAGATCCGCGGCCGCAGCTGCGGTTGAGAACTGGGAGACTTTGCGAACAAGCATTCACGCTGTTGTTGCTGCTCAACTGCGGCCCGGGGCAGATGAATCACGTGTAGAAGCGGAGAAGGCGGCTGCCGTGAGCCAATTGGCATTGGCTGAGGAAGCCATTGAGACGAGCAAGGCAACGGTGGTGAAGTTCGCTCCTGAATCTGGAGCCGGCGTACTCGTATCTGGACGCCTCAATAGGGATCTGCCGGATCTCTCCGGTGTGGGCACGACATTTTCCCCATCGAGCAATCCTGCGGTCGCCGAGCAAAAGGCACTGGTCAGTCAAAACACGGCCCAGTTCCGCGCTATTGAGCGTAGCTGGGTGCCGCAGTTCAACCTGGAAGCGGCGGGGTACGCGCGGGGAACCGGCGCGATGACTAATGGACAGCGTCTCCCCGGTGCTGATGGGCTCGCACCGGATGTCGGCAACTATGTGGCTGGTGTCAACATCACTTTTCCGTTTCTGGATTTTGCCAGCATCCATGCTCGAGAGTCGGAACAGGCAGCAAATCTCCGCTCGGCGCGAGCCACTGAAGACCTCACCACTCGGTCACTTCAGGAACAGTTCTCACAGGCTTTGGCTGCGCTGAAGGCTGCAAAGACCGTAGCTGAGAATACCCCTGCGCAGGTCAGATCCGCTCAGATGGCGCTGGACCAGGCAACGGCGAGATACAAAACCGGTCTGGCGGCAGTTGATGACCTCGCCCAGGCGCAGAGGCTTCTTGTTCAAGCGCAGATAGACGATGCTGTCGCCCGTCTTAATGTTTGGAGAGCTTTTCTGCGCATTCAGTTCATCCGTGGTGATTTGCAGCCGTTCCTCGACCAGGCCGGCCGTCAGTAAAGGACCGATCAGCATGCGTCTTGTACTCGCAGCGCTTAGCCGACCACTCACCGTCATCGTTGCTCTCATCGCGATTGCGGTCGGATTCCTGATGGCGATCACTCGAATGAAAATGGATATTTTCCCCCAGGTCGGGAATCCCGTCATTTATGTCGCGCAGCCGTATGGCGGTATGACGCCCGCCCAGATGGAAGGTTTCCTCACCTACTACTACGAGTACCACTTCCTTTACATCACCGGCATTCAATCGGTTGATAGCAAGAGCATCCAGGGCGCGGCACTGATGAAGCTCACGTTCCATGAAGGAACAGATATGCAGCAGGCGATGGGGGAAACGGTCGGATATGTGAATCGTGCCCGCGCCTTCATGCCTCCAGGAACTGTTCCACCTTTCATCACCCGGTTCGATCCCGGCAGTGTCGCTATCGGCCTGCTGCTTTTCAGCAGTGAGAATCACACGCAAGGCGAACTCCAAAACATCGCGCTAAACCAGGTGCGCCCCCTATTTGCTACTTTGCCCGGCGTGTCAGCGCCGCCGCCATTCGGGGGAAATCAGCGCACAATCGTGGTGACGCTCGATCCAGACAAGATTAAACAGTATGGAATTTCCCCGGAGCAGGCCATTTCCGCTGTCAGCACAGGGAGTGTGGTTGCGCCTTCAGGCAATCTGTATGACGGCAATCTGAATCGTATTGTCCAGACGAACGCGACTCTCGGGCCTGATCTCTCGGAACTGATGGACACACCCATCCACCCGAAATCGGGTGCGAACATCTATCTCCGCGATATTGCGAGCATCGAGAACGGCACGGATATCGTGACGGCTTACGCGCACGTTGACGGGCACCGGACCGTATACATTCCCGTGACCAAGCGATCTGATGCTTCGACCCTCGCCGTCATCAAGGCGGTCAAGCAAGCGATTCCCGGATTCAAGAAAAACATCCCTGATGACGTGGATGTACAACTCGCCTTTGACCAGTCTGGGTATGTGTCGAATGCAATCGGTGGGCTCGTGCGCGAGGCGGCACTGGGGGCCGTGCTCACGGGACTCGTCGTTCTCATTTTCCTTCGAGACTGGCGCAGTTCCTTGATCGTGGTGGCGAATATTCCGTTTGCGCTCTTCACGGCCGTTCTCCTGCTCTGGGCCACAGGGCAGACGATTAACATCATGACCCTGGGCGGCCTGGCTCTCGCCGTGGGTGTACTGGTGGACGAAGCAACTGTCGAAATTGAAAACGTCCACGCTGGGATGGTGCCGGGGGTCTCGCGCGCCAAGGCGGTTCTTGAAGCCTGTAAGCGCACCGTTATTGCACGCCTGTTGTCGATGCTCTGCGTGCTGGCTGTTTTTGTTCCGTCCTTTTTTATGAGTGGCGTCGGCAGGCAGCTCTTTGTGCCGCTCTCGCTTGCAGTTGGCTTTGCAATGATCGCTTCCTATTTCCTGTCGAGCAGCCTTGTGCCGGTCTTCTCCACTTGGTTCATGTCGGAAACTCGCCAGCGCGAAGAGGAACAGGGCCGCTTTGGCCGTTTCCACCGATGGTATGAAGGGTACGTTGACCGAGTATTGGAGAGGCGCCGAGCAGTAATTATTGGATACTTTGCTATAACGGCGCTGATTCTTATTCTGGTGGCTCCGCGCCTCGGCACCGAAATTTTCCCTGATGCAAATGGTCCCGTCCTGCGCATGCGGGTTAAAGCGCCGGTTGGCACGCGCATTGAGGAGACAGAGCCCAAAGTTCTTCAGGCGCTCGATCTCATCAGGAAGACGGTCGGACCCGATAACGTTGAAATCACCTCCGACTATATGGGGCTTCAACCCTCGAGTTATCCAGTCAACCTGATTCACCTGCTTACCAGCGGGCCGGAAGAGGCCGTCATTCAGGTGGAGCTTAAGCCAGGCCACCCGAATGATGAGTTCCTTCGCGAGTCGCTCCGCGCTGCATTCCGGAAACAGATGCCTGAGATGACCGTGTCTTTCGAGGCGGGCGACATCGTTTCGCAGGTCATGAGCTTTGGTTCGCCTACTCCTGTGCAAGTCGACGTGCAGGGTGTCGATCTCGAACAAGACTATGCATATCTGTCGAAGATCGAGGCGGAGATGCGCAAGCTCAGTTTTCTTCGAGATATTGCCACAGTTCAGACGCAGCAGTATCCCACCGCCGACATCAACGTGAACCGCGACTACGCTGGACAGTTTGGGTTGACGATGGCTGACGTGACGAACTCCCTGGTTCCGGCAACTGGATCCTCACGGTTTATTGCTCCCAACTATTGGCGCGACCCGAGAACTGGCAACGCGTTCCAGATTCAGGTGCAGCTTCCTTCAAACCGGGTTCAAGGTTTCAGTGCAATATCCACCCTGCCGCTCGGCAAGGAAGGCGGCACGAACACTCAGCTCGACCAGCTTGCGACAATGCGCAACGGTACGACTCCCGAAATGATTGAGCGGTTCAGTGGTCAACGCGTCGTCAGTCTCACCGCCAACATTCACGGCATCTCGCTTGGCGATGCGCAGCAGCGGATCGACGAAGCTCTGAAGAAAGTCGAAAAGGCGCCAAAAGGCAGCACCGTAGTGGTCCGAGGACAGATTCCGGCGCTTGAAGAAACGATTTCTGGATTGCGTGTCGGACTTTTACTTGCGATCGCGACGATCTTTTTGCTGCTCATGGCGAACTTTCAATCCTTGCGCCTTCCTTTGGCAATACTGTCCACGATTCCCGGCGTGCTGGTGGGCGTCGTACTCATGCTTCTTGTGACGGGAACAACGCTTAACATTCAATCGTTCATGGGAGCAATTATGGCGGTCGGGATTTCGGTGGCCAATTCGATTTTACTTGTCAGCTTTGCTGAGCAATCACGAAGCGAATCCAATGACGCATTGCGAGCCTCACATTACGGCGCTACCAGCCGTTTACGAGCCATCCTTATGACGGCAAGCGCAATGATCTGCGGCATGATTCCCATGGCCATCGGCTTTGGCGAAGGGGGAGCGCAAACCGCTCCGCTGGGTCGCGCCGTGGTGGGCGGCCTCATCTTCTCCACCATTACTACGCTCAGCGTTCTGCCGAGCATCTACGCTACCCTGCAGAGCCGCGCTTCCACCAAATCCAACTCACTGAACCCAGAAGATCCATCGAGCCGATATTATGCACATTCCTAGGAATTGCGCTGTCTTGCTTTCCATCTCGCTTGCGCCGTTTCTTAACGGCCAAGCTGCTGCTCACTTGGAAATGGCGAAAGTCGAGAGTCACTCGCTTGCGCGCACAGTGCCGTTGACTGCAGAGCTGGAGCCGTTCATGCAGACTGACATTGAAGCGCGCGTTCCCGGGTATGTGGAGAGCGTGCTGGTGGACCGTGGCAGTCTCGTGCATCGCGGACAGCTTCTTGTGCAGCTCAGCGCTCCTGAGATGGGATCCCAGACGAGCGCCGCAGAAGCCGCGTTGCATCAGGCAGAAGCCGATCTGAACCAGGCGCAGGCACAACAATCGGCGGCCTCAAGCACCTATGACCGAATGGCAGAAGCGGCGAAAACTCAAGGTGCAATAGCCGGGAACGAACTCCTGCAGGAGCAGAAGCAGAAGGATGCCGCCGATGCCTTAGTTGAGAGCCGTAAGGCGGCAGTGAAAGCGGCCACAGATCGTCTCAAGGCCGCAACAGAGATGCAGGGATACTTACGTGTCGTTGCCCCGTTCGACGGCGTCATCACTGACCGTTTCGTTCACCCGGGCATGATGGTTAGTTCCGGTGGGCAACTCGCTCTTTTGAAGTTGCAACAGGTTTCTCACCTTCGCTTGGTGGTCCCGGTTCCTGAATCATATGTTGGCTCCGTGGCACGAGGCAAAACTGCGACATTTCACGTTTCCGCGCAGCCGGGACGCACGTTCAGCGGAGTTATCGCTCGTATCCCACGAGCTTTGGATCCTCAGAGTCGCAGCATGATGGTCGAGCTCGACGTCAAGAACGCCGATGGGGCGCTCGCCCCCGGAATGTATCCGAAAGTGGATTGGCCCGTTTCCTCTTCAGGAGATCTCCTGTTCGTTCCGAAGACGGCCGTCGTCACAACTACTGAGCGAACATTCGTGATTACGTCAAAGAATGGGCGCGCTCATTGGGTGGATGTCACGAAGGGTCCAGTTTCTGGGGATCAGATCTCAGTCCGCGGCGATCTCCATCCGGGGCAACTCGTGGTCAAGCGGGCTACTGACGAGCTCCACGAGGGTCAGGCTTTGCGCTGATTGTATTCGCGCCCGTGAACGACTATCTTGGCGACTGCTGCCTTCAGGGGTCTACTTTCTCCCAAAACAGTTGAGACGACGGGTGATAGGCGTGGCTGCCCCGCTGATCTGTACAATCGCCCTATGCACGAAGTCGTGGTGTATTCGCGCAAGGGATGTCATCTCTGTGACGTAGTCAAAGAGACGCTTACGAATTTACAGGGGAACCCCAGAGCCGAGTTTGAATGGCACGAGGTGGACATCGATGGTGATCCACTACTGCAGCGGAAGTACAACGATGAGGTACCGGTGGTGTTCATCGATGGACGTAAGGCCTTCAAATACCACATGGACGGCGATCGGTTTTTGCGAGCGCTGGCAGGCAGGGCATAGCACGAACCATCCAAGGCGGCTTGGGAAAGCCACGCGAGCCTCGGCCGTTTGCATGTCCGCTCGTATTCGGGTCGGCCATTGGCTGTGGGTACCTGGCCTGCACTAGGTGCCGATCTACGAAATAATGGGTTGATGCAAAAAAACAGGAGTCAATTGGATGCCGTTGGGTTTGACTTCGGCACAACAAATAGTTCTGTAGCACTTCTCAATCGGAATTCCGAAATTGAGCTTGCGTCATTCCCCTCAGTTGCGGGCCCCATCGAATCAGTTCGTTCGGTTCTCTATCTGGAACTTCTCAAAACGGGGAACGGCACTCGCAAGGCGCACGCTTTCACCGGTCCTGCTGCCATCGAGCGTTATCTCCAGGCTGAAGAGAAGGGTCGCCTCATCCAGTCACTCAAATCGCATCTGTCCAGCCGTTCGCTTACTGGAACAGAAGTTTTTGGGCGCCGCTATAAGCTTGAAGACCTGGTCTCCCGAATGCTCACTGATCTGCGTCAAAGTGCAGAAAAGCACTTCGGGAGATCTATCCGTTATGCAATGGTGGGCCGCCCCGTACGCTTTGTGGGAGCAGAGACGCCTGATGATGATGAGTTTGCTGTTTCACGGCTGCGGATCGCGTTTGCGGCAGCCGGTTTTGAGCATGTGGATTTTGAGATGGAACCGGTCGCGGCAGCTTGTGCCTACGAGTCTTCGCTTGATCATGATGAATTGATTCTGATCGGCGACTTTGGCGGGGGTACGAGCGACTTCTCGCTGCTCCGTGTGGGGCCGCAAGTGCGTCGTCGCGGAAGGGCTCCACAGGATTTGCTGGGCAACAGCGGTGTGGGGATAGCGGGAGATGCCTTCGACGCTCGTATCGTTCGCAAACTGGTTTCACCAGCACTCGGATCGGAATCCGAGGCCAGGTCGATGGGCAAACTTCTCACGGCCGTTCCGGCGTGGATCTACGCCAACCTTGAGCGCTGGCACTACCTCTCATTCCTGCGCACCAATAACGTGCGAGAGATTCTGAAAAGCGCGCACATTCGAGCCTTGGAACCTGAGAAGATTCAGGCCTTGATTACACTCATTGAAGAAGATCTGGGGTATCAGCTTCATCAAGCCGTGCAGCAGGTCAAGTACCAGCTTTCGCACGACGAAACTGCTGAATTCCATTTTCGCGAACACGGTATGGATCTACGCATTCCTGTGACACGCCGAGAGTTTGAATCATGGATTGCAAACGATTTGCAGGCCATCGAAGAATCCATTGACAATCTGCTCATAAATTCCGGTATTGATGGGCGCTCAGTCGACCGTGTGTTCCTTACCGGTGGAACTTCATTTGTGCCTGCAGTGCGCCACATCTTCGAGAGGCGATTCGGCAAGGATCGCATTCGCAGCGGCAACGAGTTTACCTCAGTTGCTCATGGTCTCGCCTTGCGTGCCGCAGAGAGCCAGGGCTAATCTGCGTAGCGATACGGGCGGGGCAGCGGCCGGTTATTTGAGGCGCAGCTTGTCACTTGAGAGCCATGCAAACGAGACGCATGTAATGGAGATATCATATGCCTGTAAGCCTGCTGGTCCTGCATTTGCGGCTGGGGCAGATTACTGTTGTCGCGGTCTCCTAGAGACCGGCAGATCTCAGCAAAGGTCAAAAGAGAATTTGGAAAGAGGAAATATGACAGGGAAAGCAACCGATCTGCAACCGCGGCGCGAGTTTCTGAAGCTGGCCGCGTTTACCGGTGCTGCAGCGCTCACGGGACAGGGGACGGCAACCGCAGCGGCACAGAGCGCCAGTCCAAGAACAGCCGAAGCGCCCGACGGAGATAACAAGATGGAGTTCCTTCGGGTCAGCGGCCGGCACATTATCGATGCCAAGGGCAAAAAAGTTCGCCTGAGGGGAACTTGTCCGGGCGGCTGGATGAACATGGAAGATTTCATTAACGGGCACCCCGGCGCGGAGCATACCCTGCGAGCTCAGATGGCGGAGATCCTTGGTTCCGCAAGAGCGCAGTTTTTCTTCGAGCGGATGCTTGACTACTTCTTTAATGAAGACGATGTGATCTTTCTCAGGAAAGCCGGCGCTAGCGTCGTCAGAATTCCGCTTAATTATCGACATTTCGAGGACGATGCCGCTCCTTTCAAATACAAAGAGACTGGTTTTGCGCGCCTCGATCAGGTGTTGAATCAGTGCGAGAAACACGGTCTTTACGTCATTCTCGATCTCCATTCCGCCCAGGGATGGCAGAATGTCCACTGGCATTCTGACAACGCGTCGCGCATTAGCCTTTTTTGGGAAGTTCCGGCGTATCAGGACCGCTATGTTGCCCTTTGGCAGGAGTTCGCTCGGCGGTACAAGAACAGGGGTGTGGTGGCGGGCTACGATTTGCTCAACGAGCCTTGTTCGAACAACTCTGTTGGGGATTATCCCTTCAACGTGGGTCCCAACTACAAGCCCAATTGGGACCGCATGAATTCCGTATTTCGGCGGACCGTAACCGAGATTCGCAAAATTGATTCAAGACACATCATCTTCCTCGAAGGGGACGACTACGCAAAGCGGTTCTCGGGATTCGACAAGCCTTTTGACGACAACCTCGCCTATAGCTCTCATAACTACACTGTGCCGGGGTTCGGACCTGGCCAATACCCTGGTACGATCCACCCGCGATCTGCTGGAGCGAATGCGGCGGAGAACTGGGATTTGGCAAAGCAGGAGCGGAGTTTCCTCAATGCCGAAGGGACGAAGTTTACCCAAGAGCACAACGTTCCGTTGTGGGTGGGCGAGTTTGGGTCGGTGTTCAATGGACCATCTGACGAAAGCGGAGACCGGCTGCGCGCGTTGGACGATCAGATCGGCATCTTTGAACGGAACGAGGCTCACTGGACGACCTGGAACTATAAAGATGTGGGCGTAATGGGAATGCTCACGCTCGACCCCTCATCTGCGTACATTCAGCGCATCAGTGACCTTCTTCGTAAGAAAGCCACGCTCGGAACCGACGATTGGATGAAGTGGTTGCCCCCAACTCCAGTAAAGGATGCGACAGCTCGTCTTGCTGACCAGATACTTCAGGTGGTTGGTGACCCGCAGCTGGATGCGCGGCTGAATGAACGGTGCGTCAGTCAGGCACTATTGTGCTTCTACACCGGAACGCTGATGCAGCCGCTCTACGCCAGCCTGTTCAAGGGGCTCTCTGAAAACGAGCTGGACAACATTCTTTCTTCCTTCTCGGCGAAGAAGTGTGTTACCAACAAGGGCCTGGTGGACACCCTAAGCAAATACATGACAAAACCGGCATAGGTAAGCCCCCCGGCGGCTGTCTCCCAGCCGCCGGCTAAGCCCAACAAATCACCCGTATCTTGCAATCAAAAAACAGCCACGGGTGGCTGACGAGGCCGTCAGTTATAAATGGCTGCGCACGCCATTCTGCGGAATCCCCCCTTGCTTTTGAACGCATTGTGGTCCGGCACCGATTGGTATGACCAGCAGGCAAATTTTGCTTGCAAACCATTCATGTTGGACCCTATGATCTTCTCCCAGTCGGTCGTAAGAGCTTGGATGAAAGCTCGGGTGATTCCCCATCACTGTTTACGCCGATGTTGGAGGTCGGAATATGGGAATCAAGAGTTGGTTACAAGCCGCGGCATTATTGCTCGCCTTTACGGCAAGCAATGCATGGACACAGGCATACGGAACAATCAATGGAACCGTCACGGATCCGGCTGGTGAATCGATTCCCGGTGCTAAGGTTACGGTCGTTAACCTAGCCAATGGGCAAACCAGGGCAGTGGAGACGAACCAGAACGGCATCTTCGTGGTGCCATCGCTCAATCCAGCCACCTATTCCGTGACGGTTGAGCAAGCCGGGTTTAAAAAATTCACGCAATCGCAGGTAGTTCTGCAGGCCAGCCAAAGTCTTTCGCTCAACGTCCCCCTTGCTGTTGGCGGCGTAAACGAACAGGTAAATGTTGAAGCGGACCTCGAACAGGTCGACACATCCACTCCGACGTTGAAGGAAGTGGTCGATAAGGCCCGAATGGCATCGATTCCACTGAACGGCCGGAACGCCGCAATGTTGACTACTTTGGTCGCTGGCGCGGTCATCTCTCCCTCGAACAACGCCGACCAGGGGAACGCCAAGACTTTTCCGGCCGCGGTTCCGATTTCAGTAAACGGTTCACGCGAAAATCAGACGGGCTACTGGCTCGACGGTGCTCCCAATATTGACTTCATCAGCAATATCAACCAACCATTTCCGTTTCCTGACGCACTGCAGGAATTCAGCGTTCAAACCAGTAACTATAGCGCTGAATACGGGCAGGACGCAGGAGGCGTGGTTTCCATCGTCACCAAATCCGGCACAAATCAGATTCATGGATCCGCGTTTGAATTTCTGCGCAATCGCGTTTTCAATGCAAGGAACTACTTCGCGAGCGCGGTTGATCCGTTGAAGCGAAATCAATTCGGCGGGACTCTGGGCGGCCCAATTCGGCGAGACAAGACGTTTATCTTTGGCGGCTATCAGGGAACGCGTGTTCGCAGCAACGCGAACGGGCTAAGCGCATTCGTGCCAACTGATGCTAACCGCGCGGGCGACTTCAGCGCATATCTCAGCGCAACGGATCCGAATAATCCACTTGGGAAAGCTGTGGTATTGCCCGCGCCGTTTGTTGGCAACAAAATTGACCCAGCCCAGTTCGATCCTGCATCGCTAAAGATGCTGGGCTTTGTTCCGCATGCGCAGGCAAACGGATTTGTAAGCTATGCGACACCGCTGATACAGAATTTTGATGAGTACATCATTCGCGGCGATCACGCGATCTCAGCCAACGACAAGTTGGTAGCCCGTTATTACTATGATCGCTTCTTCAACGTGGGGGCATACGGCGGCAATCTGCTTGCGTATCGTCAGGGCTCCACAATCAGTTCGCACAATGCGGTGATTCAATATCAGCACGAGTTCTCTTCGAACCTGCTGAATGATTTCAACATCGGTTTCATGCGCATTGTTTCTATTCGCCAACCTCCGGCGCAAACGCCTGATGTGGCCGACTTCGGCGTGCCGATCTTTCAGCCGACGCCGAAGCAAATTCAGTCAATCTCTATCTCAGGCTATTTCTCCACCGGTGCCAATCCAACCGCGAAGTTCCCTCGCACAGGCTATTCGTATATCGACAATCTCCGCTGGGTACACGGCAATCACAGCTTCGCGTTTGGAGTTAGCTATGAGCGCGATTCGCTGAATATGGTGAACGTCCTGGGAGAGCCAGGAACCTTTACGTTTAGCGGAGACACGACCGGAAACGCGCTTGCCGATTTCATGCTTGGCAAACTGCGTACGTTCGGGCAGGCCAACGGTCAACATGTGAAGAATCGTTATTGGATGTTGAACGGATATGCGCAAGACTCATGGCGCGTCTCGCACCGGCTGACGCTGAGCTATGGTGTCCGGTATGAGCCACAGCGCGTCTGGCACGACCTGTACCACCAGAATTCGGTTTTTTACCCCGATGACTTTGCCGCCGGGAAGCATTCCACGGTATTTCCAAATGCGCCTCCGGGGCTCATGTTCACTGGTGACCCTGGAGTTCCTGAAGACGGCATCACCGGTGATTATTCTAACGTTGCTCCGCGCGTTGGGTTTGCATGGGACGTGTTTGGCAACGGGCGGACCAGCTTTCGCGGCGGCTTTGGCACCTTCTACGACTCGCGCGTGCCTGCGTTTTCAAACAATCGTTTTCTTGGAGCTGCGCCGTTTAGCGCCACCGTCTCACTCACCACTCCCAAGGGGCCATTCAGTAATCCCTACCTCGGCGTGACGAATCCTTTTCCAGCCGTTTTTCCTCCTGGTTCCAATGCAACATTCGTTCAGCCGGTTCAGGTATTCACTTGGGACCCGCATAACAAATTCATCACGCCGCGCAACTACATGATGAACCTGGCTGTTGAGCAGAGTCTAGGCAAAGGTCTGCTGGCGCGATTCGCATACGTAGGCTCGCGCGGTCAGCACATGACAGTGACCATCGATCAGAATCCAGCGCAGTATATCGTGGGCTGTTCTCTCACTACGGATCAACGCCGGCGCTTTAACAACTCATCAGCTTCATGCGTCGCACCTGCTACCCCGCAGTTCTCCAACATTTACCAGCAAAGTAACTCAGCCAATTCGTGGTATCACTCAGGACAATTTAGCCTGACTAAACCAATGAGTCATGGCATTACCCTGCTGGCAAACTATACCTGGTCAAAGAGTACTGACGATCTACCATCCGGCACGGATGCTGCTACCTTCGGCACCGCAGGATATTACACGCTTCCGCTGACAGCGCCCAATTTCCGTCGTTACGATCAGGGGCCATCTGACTACAATCATGGACAAGTTTTCGTCACATCCTATGTATGGCAAACGCCTGCACTCAAGAGCATGAACCCAATCGCGCGACAGGTAATTGGCAGTTGGGAGTTCTCGGGAATCGTAATCGCGGAATCAGGACCGCCGCTGTCGCTCTACACTGGCACGGATCGCTCGCAAACAGGCATCGGCAAGGACCGCCCGGTTTTAGCTTCCGGCGCAGACCCGTATCTCAAGGGACCCTGCGGCACGTCCACTACGCGCTCCTGCGTGCATTGGCTTAATCCCGCATCCTTCTCGCTCCCGGCGCTCGGAACTTTCGGCAACGTGAGTAAAGGGCAATTTACAGGGCCTGGATACTGGGATTGGGATATGGGCTTGTTCAAAAACATACCAATATCTGAGCGCTATGCAATGCAGTTCCGCGGTGAATTGTTTAACGCCTTCAACCACACCAACTTCATGAACGACAATACTGGTTCCAATTCAAAGAACCCAGTGCAGACATACAACGCGGGAGGCTTTGGGAATATTCTTGCGGCGAACGATCCTCGTATTATTCAATTGGCGCTGAAGGTGGTTTTCTGATGATGAAATGGCGAGTCGCCGCATTCTTACCAGTTTTGGGATTTCTGATGATGGCAAAGGGGCAGGCGCCTCCCAAGAATCCAGTAGGCCACGGACCAGAAGTTGTGGCGGCAGGTCGTGCGGCATTCAATCGGACATGCACGGCCTGTCACGGCGTAGACGGCGGCGAAGGCGAACGTGCACCTGCACTCGTTGGCGACCGCCGCTTCTTTCGACTGAGTGAACGCGCACTGTACGACACCATTGAAAACGGAATTCCCGGAACCGCGATGATGGCGATGGGGAAATCGATGGACGATAAAGACGTCTGGCGAATCGTTGTGTTCATCCGTGCCATGCGTGGGTCAGCCAGCGACACAGACGTGGCTGGCGACGTTGAACATGGCAAAGAAATCTTTACAGGAAAGGGAGGGTGCGCTAAGTGCCACGCCATCCAGGGAAAGGGCGGAACCATCGGACCGGACCTGTCAAATGTCGGTGCAGAGATGACGTTGAAGCACCTGCGCGAATCCCTGACTACAGAGACGCCGATCACCAAAGGGTACAGGCCAGTGACGGTGGAGTTAGCGAACGGACAGACGTTAAAAGGCGTGGCCAAGAATGAGGACGCGTTTTCGTTGCAACTGCTCGACTATGACAATCACCTTCACTTGATCGACAAAGCCGATGTACGACATGAAAATGAGGACGCAAAATCACTGATGCCCCATGACTATGACAAGCAGCTAAGCAAGGGCGAGTTCCAGGATCTGTTGGCCATGCTGACAAAGCAGACTCGCGATGGCGGAAGGAAGAAGATTGAAGGCGATGGGGAGGTGGGGCGTTGAAAGCGATACTTCTCGTTGCTCTCCTGACCTCATTAGCCGCCGGCGCACAGGTCAGCGACAAACAACTGGAGCAACCTCCCGGACAGGATTGGCTGCACTACAACGGTGATTACCAAAGCAAACGCTTCAGCACACTTGATCAGATCACGACTGAGAATGTGGGTTCAGTCGTAAACAAGTGGACCTTTCATGTTCCTGGGCAAGGCGGCCTTGAGAGTGTGCCTGTCGTCGTGAACGGAGTCATGTACCTCACTCAGCCGAACGCGATCTATGCGATTGATGGGAAGAGCGGTCGGCTCATTTGGAGCTATCATCATCAACTGGCGAAGGTAAAGGATCGCGAAGGTCCGCACCGGGGCGCAGCGGTTTACAAGGACCGGGTGTACTTCACCACCACGGACGATTACTTATATGCACTTGATGCCGCCAGCGGAAACGTGGTCTGGCAGGTGAAGATCGCGGACACCGATGAAGGATTTTCTTCTCCTGCTGCACCGCTCATCGCGAAGGGTAAGGTGATCGTTGGCATTTCCCCGGGAGACCGTGGACTGAACGGCTTTCTAGATGCATACGACGCAGACACGGGCAAGAGGCTTTGGAGATACGATCCGATTCCGCATCCGGGCGAGCCGGGCTCTGAATCATGGGCCGGCGACTCATGGCAGCACGCAGGCGGCGATACGTGGCTCACGGGCAGCTACGACCCAGAACTGAATTTGCTTTACTGGGGAATCGGAAATCCCTCACCTGATTTCAATGGTGAGGTACGCGCAGGCGACAACCTCTACACCGAGTGCATCGTCGCGCTCGATCTCGATACCGGAAAAATGAAATGGTATTTTCAGTTCACACCGCACGACACGATGGACTGGGATGCAGTTGAAATCCCCATCCTTGTGGATGCGCCTTTCAAGGGGAAGCCGCGCAAACTTCTTGTCCAAGCGGATCGTAACGGTTTCTATTACGTGCTTGACCGAGTGACCGGTGAATTCCTGCACGGCAGCCAGTTCGAGCGCAGTCAGAACTGGGCCAGTGGATTGGATGCGAAGGGCCGACCGATGCGGCTGCCCGGCAAGGATCCAACGCTCACGGGAGTGAAAATTTGCCCATCGTCGATCGGCGCAACAAACTGGATGTCGCCTACTTACGATCCTGATACAGGTTGGTTCTATTTCGTGGCGCTCGAAGGCTGCGGCATGGCAACCATGAATACAGAAACATTCCGTCCGGGCGGCTACCAGTATCGTGCCGGCGGCGATGTTCTGCTGAAGGATGATACTTGGAAGGTCTCCGTCCGTGCACTTGAACTGACGACTGGCAAGCAGGTGTGGGAGACGCCGCGCGTAGGCTCCACTAACCTCGGTGGCGGACTGGTCTCAACCAAGGGCGGCGTTATCTTTTCTGGTGAGCAACCGGGACAGTTCGTAGCTCTGGACCCAAAAACTGGCAAAATTCTTTGGCATTACAACACCGGGCAGGAGATCAATGCGCAGCCCATTACCTATATGGTTGATGGCAAGCAATTCGTAGCCATTGAATCCAATTCAGACGTTTTTGGTTTTGCGTTATTCGAACCGGAGAAGCCGTCGAAATGATCAGCACACGAAAAGCAAGTGGATGTGCGCTCGCCTCTTTTGCGCTCATCGCAGCCAGCGCGCAATTTGCAGCATCGCAGCAGCGCTACTCGGTCACCGACGAAGATGCAATGGGGCCAGGATCACCGCGCGTTGTGGTGTTGCACGATCGCACCGCAGGAGCTGAGGCGGCCATTGCGCCCAGCGAAGGCGGCGAGCTCAGCAGCTTCAAAGTGACACGCAACGGCCAGATGGTCGAATTGATTTATAACGCCCGTAACTACGCATCGCCGCCCGGCGCATTCCATGGGCGCGGGCCGCTGCTGTGGCCGGCTGTCGGAGCGCAATATCCTGTGGGCACTATTCCAAAGGCAAGTTGCGGAATGGGCACATACCCGGTGATGGGCAAGACCTATCCAATGCCGTGTCATGGATTCGCCAAGGAGATGCCCTGGAAAGAAATTTCGCGCAGCGCCGATGCGCACGGTGCGCATGTGACCGTTGAACTGCAGGACTCAGACGCTACCCGCAAGTACTATCCGTTTGCCTTCCGCCTCGATGTGAACTACGAGCTTGCTGACGGACATCTCACGGTTGACTACGTGGTCAAATCGGACCAGTCCAACGCGGAGCCGATGCCATTCTCAATCGGCAATCATCTTGGTTTCAATATTCCGTTCGTGAAGGGCAGCAATCCTGACGATGTAAAGTTTGAGACACAAAATACTGTTCAATTGCTGCGCAATTCTGCGGGCGTACTTAGTGGAGAAAGCAAGCCGCGAACGTTCGATCCGCCTGAAGCGCTTGGCACGTTCGATGCACATGTAGCGCTGCCGCTGGCTGGATATCGCAGTCAGCCATTTGCGAGACTCATAGATCCCACAGGCATGGTCATTCGTGTCACAGAAACATCCACTTCAACTCTGCCTGAGCCGCTCATTCGCTTTAATGCTTACGGCGGTCCTAAGCAGGGATATTTCTGTCCCGAGCCATGGTTTGGAGTGCAGAATTCGCTGAACACCGGCGTGGGCCTGATCAAATTACAGCCAGGCGGTAGTTGGACATTTCGCCTGCTCATCGAAGTCGAGGCGCCAAATACGCAGACACCGCAGGCGGGCACAGGAGTGGAACGCTTCGGAGGGAATTTTGCGTTTGTCGAGGGCCCGGTATGGGTCACCAAAGATGGCGGATACCTCTTGTTCAGCGATATCTATAACTCGGAAACGATGAAGATGTCGCAGCCGAATCAGCCAAGCGTTTATCGGCGATTCACCAACGCCGGTAACGGAAACACAATGGATGCGCAGGGACGGCTGTACACCGCAGAGAGAGATGGCCACCGGATTTCTCGAATGGAGCCAAACGGCGATGTCTCGATAGTGGCGGCCAAGTACGAGGGCAAGCGATTCAATTCGCCGAATGATGTTGTGGTGCGAAAGGATGGGAACGTCTACTTCTCCGATCCAGCGTCGGCAGCAGTTTTGGAGAAACGAGAACTAGATTTCAACGGCGTATACCACGTCTCCCCAGATGGCAAGGTGAGTCTCGTCGCCAAAATGACGCGACCGAATGGCGTAGCCCTTACGCCGGATGGCAAAACGCTCTACGTAGCTGATACCAGCGACCGCAAGATCATGGCATATGATCTCGACGCCGCGGGCAACACTACGAATGAGCGCGTCTTTATATCAGATATCAGCGGCAGTCCCGATGGATTGCGTGTAGCAGCAAATGGCAACGTCTACATCGCTGCAGGACCGATTCTGGTCTACACGCCCAACGGCAAATTGATCAAGAGCATCAGCTTTCCTGAAATGGCAGCCAATTGCGAATTCGGCGGCCCCGAATTGAAAACATTGTTCGTGACGGCTCGTACCAGCGTCTACAGTGTTTCAGTGCCGGACAAAGGCTGGACTATCCACTAGAAACTCCACCATTGGATTGCAGGCGTCCTCTATTTATCTTTCTTCATGCCGCGTCGACGCGCATGATCTAGTTCAAACGCAGCAAAGTCTGAATCAGATTCTTAATGGGGTGCGAGCTTCCCATTCTTACAATGGAGCGGCAGGTTGAACTTTTAGCGCTCATGCAGAAATGCGCCAAAAAGAACGGCAGCCGATCTGGATCGCCGATCTTTGTAGTGCGAAGATATGGGCTAGTCATCCGCCCCTTTGCTCATTTCGTGCCTTCGTTCGCCTTTTTCCGCAAGGTGGAATGCTGCGCCAATCAACGCGATATGGGAGAAGGCCTGGGGATAATTTCCAACCTGGCGCTTTCGCTTACTGTCGTACTCTTCTGCAAGCAGGCCAGTGTCGTTGGCAAGCGATAACAGGCGCTCGAAGAGTCGGTGCGCATCTTCCTCACGCCCAACCATCTTGAGATTCGAAACCATCCAGAAGCTGCAGGCCAGGAAGCTACCCTCTGAGCCGGGAAGTCCATCCTTAGCCTTACTGGTGTCGTACCGCATCACCAGTCCATCGCGCATCAGGTGCTTTTCAATCGCCGCAACCGTTCCGCGGATCCGTGGATCTTCGGCAGAAAGGAAACCAACCATCGGCATTAAAAGAACGGAGGCATCGAGTTCATCGGAGCCATAAGACTGAACAAAACTGTTCAGCTTCTGATTGAAGGCTTTCTTGCAAACCTGGTCGTGTATGGTATCTCGCACCCGCGTCCAGCGCTCGACTGGAGCTTCGAGGGCGCTCTTCTCTGCAATTTTGATTGCGCGATCAAAAGCCACCCAGGCCATCACCTTGGAGTAGGTAAAATGCTGCGGGCCGCCACGAACTTCCCAGATACCGTTATCAGGTTGCTCCCATATCGTTTCAAGATGTTCCACAACCTCGCGGAGCAGGGCATAATCGGCTGCCCGGCTGTCCTCTTTGAGAGAAGAGTAGCTCCAGAAAAACGCATCGAGAACCTCGCCATAGGTATCGAGTTGCAACTGCGCAGCCGCCGCGTTGCCGATGCGTACCGGTCGCGAATTCTCATAACCCGAAAGGGAATTGATCTCCCACTCCGGGAGCCTACGTTCGCCCGCAATTCCGTACATGATTTGTACCTGGTCGGGCTTACCAGCGATTGTGCGATGAAGCCACCGCATCCATTCGAGTGCCTCATCGTAGTAACCGCCGTTCATAAGCGCAAGCAGAGTGAACGTGGTGTCCCTAAGCCAGCAGTAGCGATAATCCCAGTTCCGCGTCCCTCCCAATTCTTCCGGCAGCGAGGTGGTTGGTGCGGCCACAATTCCCCCGGTAGGCTGAAAGCTAAGTGCCTTCAGGGTGATTAGCGAGCGCTCGACCATTTCTCTGTACGGACCCTTATAAGTCCCCTTTGCAGCCCAATCATTCCAGAACTGCTGCGTCTTTTCGTACTCCGATTCAATGTTCAGCGAGTACCCGATCGAAGTTTCACGGTAATCGCCATAGCGGCCATAGCTCAGCACGAACGAAACCTTTTCTCCCTCTCGGACCTTGAAATCGCTGATAGTTTTAAAGTTTTCGCCGAGCATCGGCGCGTCGGTCTGAAATTCCACCGCATCAGGACCGGCAACGGCGCGGATTCCATGGGCAGTTCGCCTGACCCAAGGCACGGCCTCGCCATAGCTGAATCGAATGGCAAGTGTGCTTCGCATCGCGACCGTTCCCTTAACTCCACTCACAACGCGAACTACGTGCGAGTGCGCATTGCGCAAAGGCATGAAATCCATCACTTGGACGCTGCCGTCTTCCGTTTCGTAGTTTGTTTCCAGAATCAGCGTATGGGGCTGATATCGGCGTTTGATGCTCCGAGTCTTGCCTGCAGGACCGAGACGCCAAAAACCATTGTCTTCTGTTCCTATGAGGGACGCAAAACACGCAGCCGAAGCAAAGTTTGGCCAGCACAACCAATCTATTGAACCGTCTCGGCTAACAAGCGCCGCAGTGTGCAGATCGCCAATTAAGGCATAATCCTCGATCAGCAAGGCAGGCACCTCTATTGTTCGTGATAACTGCGCATCAAACCACCGTCAATCACGTAAGTGGACCCCGTCACGTAGCCGGCTTTATCTGACGCTAGGAAAGCTGCCAGATTGGCCACGTCCTCTGGCATTCCAAGACGGTTCAGCGGGATATTCTTCAGCAGAGCCTGCATCTCTCCCTTGTCAGCCATAAGTTTTTTGTTGATTGGGGTCTGGATAGCGCCGGGTGCAATGTTATTAATGGTAATGTTCTTCGGACCGAGCTCAACTGCAAGATTGCGCATGAACATCCGCATGCCCCCTTTGCTTATGCAGTAGGTTGAGAAGTCAGGGAACGCCATGTCTTCGTGAACCGAACTGATATTGACAATGCGTCCGCCCTTGCCGGTGCTCACCAGCTTTTGCACGAAGTACTGCGTAAGAAAAAAAGGCCCTCTGAGATTCACGGCAAGAACCTTGTCGTAGTCTTCCTCGGGAACATCAGTAAAGGCGCCCTTCTTTTCTATGCCGGCGTTATTCACCAGGATGTCGAGCGCACCCAGCTTGTCGTAAGCAGTGTCAACGAGCTTCTTGATGTCGGGACATTTTGTCACGTCCGCCTCGACGATGACACCGGAAGAACCTGCCTGCGTGACCATGCTCAAGGTGTCATGAGCGCCTTGACTCTGCGACGGACCAACAAAGTCGATGACCACCTTGGCGCCTTCTTCAGCAAACTTCTTTGCAATTCCCTGGCCAATACCTGAGCTTGCTCCGGTAATCAGCGCTACCTTGTGATCGAGAAGACCCATAAACCTCCTCTAGATCGTGCTTTCTAAGTCGATAAGACGCGCACGCCCTCGATTTGGGTTTCTAACGCGATAGTACAAAACTGTTTCTGTGGACTGCTGTGGCACTGTGGCCGCAGACTTTTCCATTCGGACAACTCGCTTAGAATACGTCGCATCTGGGTCAGAAGTGCGGCAGAACCGAATATAACGTTCTCTGCAATGCACTGAGCCTCCACATCGGCGGCCTTGAATGGCTCTTGATGGGACTGCAACTCGCCATGCCAGATGCTGCCTTGCTGACTCTCGATGAGTGTTCTCGACTTTCACAATGGGTCAGCGAGAGCGGGTTCGGTCATCCTTCGTGCTAAAGCGGCACGCAGCCTGACAGCATCTTTCAAACTTGTCAAAGGAATTTCCGACCGGACCTAAAGGGCATTGAGCTGTGCCCTTACAGGTCGTGATCGGAGCTACTCCGCACGAATTTCCAGCACAGCGACTGTGTAGGGCTCAAGATCCAGAGAGAAATCCTTCGCGTATTCGAACGGTTTGCTCACCGGCGCGATTGCGTCGGGATGTTCGAGTGACGCCGTATCCATCAGTCCTGCCGTAATGGTGTGCAATTTCGCATCGGCTTTTTCCGGAATGCCTTTGCCCTGCAGGCGAACCAGCAACGTATTCTTCTCTCCGCGATAGTTGACGGCCTTGATCACGATGCGACGTCCATCGGTGCTCCTGGTAGCGATCGCATCCACCGCGCCGGGTTCCCAGCCTTGCGGAATCTGGGTGGAGATCCGGTCAAAGAAGCGCTTGCGATCGGGTATATCGCGAGAATCGCCCGTTGCAGAAGCAAGGAACCGCTCCGCGTAATGTTCGCGGAACAGTTTCTCAACCACGTAGCCCGCGCCTGGAAACCACGAGACGTGATCGTGATAAATGAACGAGGTCCACGTTGGATCATCCGTCGTGTTGCGCATCAGCAGAGCAGGGCAGGTCATTGTCAGGCCCGGACTCAGTTCCTCATACATGATCAGCGAGCCGGCCGTATGCAGTCCCGCCCGCCAATCGTAAGTGTGTTGCAGGCTCCACTCCAAAACGCCTATCTCGATATTCGGATGTTTTGAAGCATGCACATACTCTCGCAGCTTGTTCAGGTAATCGTGAATCCGCCTCAACCCCGTCTCGAAATTATCCGGTTCGTACTCGTAGTTGTGGCAGCCGAGAACGTCGAAATTCGCTCCAGCAATATCAATGACCTTTTCGCTCCAGTTCATGTCGTTGGAGCGTTTCTGTCCGCACGCGACAATCCGGGCATTTGGAGCGATGTTCCGCAGCTTACTGCCGTACACATTCACGATCTCCGCATACGACTCCGGCGTGAAACCGTTGTTCATGGGCTCATTGTCAATTTGAAAAAGTTTTACGCCGTATGGCTCAGCATGACCATTGGCTGCGCGTTTCTGTCCCCATTCCGTTGTCGGCGGATCGTTCAGGTAATGGACCCACTCCATTGCGTATTCAACGTCTTCTGGCATGGTGGTGGGCGCAGCAAGCACGATGAGGGGTTCTGCATTCACCTTGCGGCAAAGCCTCAGGAATTCGTCAGTGCCAAACCCATAGTAGTCTGAGTAGCCGCCCCACATCTTGTTCGGATGGTATCCGCGCGCGGAGTACTTGCCGATGGCTTCTTTCCATTTGTAAGTGGATGCGTATGAACCGCCCGGCCAGCGGATGAACGCTGGATGGAGATCGTTAAGTGCATTCAGCAGATCGGGGCGAAGCATGTCATTGCCGCGAACGTCAGCCCGCATCAGGGATACAAAATCGAGCAGCACTGAGCCCTTGCCAGCAGCGGAAATCTCAATCGATGCCTGCGTGTCCCGCACATTACTGGTAAACGAAAACGGAACTTCCTGCCAGCCGGCTCCTTTCAACGACAGCGGAACAGAGGCGATTTGCTCTCCCCTGGAACTCTTGATCGTGAGCGTCAATTTCGGCGAACCCTTTTCGATGTTCAGCCAGAGCGAGCCATCGTATTTGATTCCCGCTTCCAGAAAGATGCGCCCCTGCCGGACTCCCGCGCGGCCGCCCTCCACCTGAAGTCGCACGCTCTTTGTGCCGTTCTGGAATTCAACGTTCGCAATCTCCACTGCGCCGCGATCTGAAAACGGTTCCCAATAAGTCTTGAAGTCCTCTCCCTCAAATCCGGCGCCGCGAATCTGTTCTGCGAAGAGACCGTCCACAACCGAATGGTTGATGTGCTCCAGAAATTCTCCGTAGATCCGCTCGTCGACAGGAGCCTGGTCCACATCGGTATCCACTAGCAGAACGGCAACTCTGGGTTCGCCTGCGGCCTCAACCACACTCGACAGAAAAGGGTTCGATACGACGGAAAATTCAGCGGCGGCGGTGGCCGCCATTGTTGTCACAAGGAAATTCCGTCTGTTCATGCGCGATAAGGGTCCTGATGGCGTTGTCATATATCTGTGTCGCTTATGATATACGCATGCATGGGCAATGAGGAAGGTTCCCGTGTTGCCGCCCTGCAGCCTGCGGGAATCAGGACCGATTCCTTATTTCATATAGCCCATCTGTTTGTAATATCGCGCCGCACCGGGATGCAGCGGCACGTCGCACACTTTCCAGACATTGTGCACGTTGTACGAGAAGTTCTGGTTCGTCCACTGCAGTTCGTCCTGGTGCTCATCCATCGCCTTCGCAACGTCATAGGCAAAAGCATCGGATACATCCTTGCGGGTATAGACGACTGTGCCGTTGCGCACAATGGTTGGGATCTCCCGCTCAACGCCGCGAAGCAACCCGTTCGGAATGTATCCACGGTACATCAGCGGTTCCTTCGTAAATTTCGCAATCACTGGCTCCGGGATATCGAGATAATTGAGATCGAACTTCTGGCTTACTTCGTAAAGGATGTTCCACTCCGGCGCTGAAGACAGCGCACCACCGTGCATAATGATGTCGAAGTTGGTGCGATCTGCCAGCGAACTGCCCACATATCCTCCTGCGGCAGTGATCGACTCAACCGACAGACCATAATAGGCGAGTATTTCTTTCACCATGCGATCGTTCGGCGAGGCGTTAATCCTGACGGGCCACTTCTTTTCCTTTACTTGCGAAAGATCCGTGATGCCCGTTTCAGCCTTTGCGGCCACCACGAACCACCACGGCGATTGTATGTTCGCAATCAGGCGAAGGTTGTCCATTGGCTTGTCTTTTGCATAGGCGCCTTGTCCATGATATGCGTCGCAAAGGAATTGCTCCGCAGTCGCACCGAAGTCTACCGGACCGAGTCCCGGCGCATTCGGCGGAGCCATTGCAACTGAGACCGCAGGATCTTTCTTGTAAGGGGGTGGCACCTCGGCATGGGCCACAATACGCGTTGATGCCGCCGCATTGCAGTTGAAACAGGTTTGGACATCATAGCCATAGAACGCCATGGCCTTCTTCACCACCTGCCCCATGGCGCCCCACGGACACAGTTTGCACGCGCCGCCGAAGACAGGTCTCTTGTTTGCAAGGCCAGTGTTATAGATTTCGCCGCTCTGCGCGGCCATTAGAGCAATGCTTGCCAGCAAAAGTACAACCAGGGCAAGAGTCTTCTTCGACATCGTGCTACCCCTCGTGTGTGAACTGCACCTGATCGAAACGCAACCGCCAGCACACCAATGCAAGCAGTTGCGTTTCAAGGTTGTGATTGCGTAACGTGGTTAACTCTCGATCATCTTGCGAACGTCGCCTTCAGGATCGTTGACCATGCGGCACTCGTTGTCCCACACCATCGTCTGGTTGTGTTCCGGATCGGAGGGTGTCCATGCCAGACCCGGCTGGCTTGGATTACCCGTCCGCGCGAAGTTAGCCCATGCGGTCGCCATCTTTTTAGCGAGAGCTTGCGCCTGAGGTGTGTTGCCCGTGCCCTGTTCGCAGCGCTTGGTATTGTCGAAGCAGAATTGCAATTCCGCAGTGTGCCATGCGCCGGCGTCTTCCAGCATCGGGGATTGCCAGGTGAAGTAATACGTGTACACAGGCGCAGCCTTCAGGTCGTGTTTCATCTTAGCCATGCGCACTACGCTGTTGCGGATCGAAATGGCATTCAAAATACCTCCGCCACCGCACATGTAGGAAAGCGTACGGATGCTTTTCTCCGGATGAGCCTTCTTCAGAGCTTCGGCAAGAGCCCTCCCCTTGTCAGCGCCATAGGCTTTCATAAGGTTAGCTCGCCACTGATCCTCAGTTGGCCGCGAACGCATACTGTTGCCTTCTTCGCTCACCGAGCCAATCATCAGCGGTACATCTTTCGAAATCTCGGGGGCGGAGTTTTGGAATGTGTTCTCGGTAATCACGCGGCCATCCACCGTGGGCATCCAGAAACGCCTTGGCGGGCCAGGCATTGCTCCGAATGGCCCAGGCCGCACCGGCATCTTAGCCTGTGCTGCATCGCAAGCTGCGTTCAGCGTCGCCCAATCGAGCTTTTGCAGAGCACCAATATCATTGGCGCCGATACCAAGCTGCTTCACTAGCATCGCTGCAAATTCTTTCGCTTCTTCCTTATCGGCGGCAAAGCTGCCGCCTGACTGAATCGATGCGCGATGGAAGAGCCCTTTTGCTGAAGGCATACCCATTAAGGTTGCTACCTTGCCGCCGCCGCCCGACTGGCCGTAGATCATTACCTTGTTGGGGTCGCCACCGAAGTTCGCGACGTTCTCCTGTACCCACTTGAGTGCGGCCACCAAATCCGACATGCCGACGCTGACCGAGTCTTCGTAGGATGAGCCGCCAATATTCGAAACATCCAGGAAGCCCAGGCCATTCAATCGATGGTTCACCGAGATCTGCACCACATCATGATGCCGTGCCATCTGCGCGCCCTCATGTGAGGGGAGCTCATACGAAGAGCCGAATTGGAATCCGCCGCCATGAATATAGAACATTACCGGTCGGCTACCGCTGAGGCTTGGCGTCCAGATGTTGAGTTTGAGCATGTCCTCGCTTTGCCAGCCATCGTCCCAGTCCTGCAGGAACGTCTGCTCATTGCCGGTCCAATCATGAAGAGTTTGCGGGCAATTTGCGCCATAGACCAGTGCAGGATATTCGTCTTTCCATGGCACGGGAGCCTTCGCGGGCAACCAGCGGTTTTCGCCTGCCGTGTTTTGTCCGTAGGGAACGCCTTTGAAGGTGAACACATCGCCATCGACGTATCCACGAACGGGGCCGTACTGAGTTTTAGCCACGGCGCTGCGCGGGGTTGAACAAGTGCCGGGCTCCTGCTGATGCACGCCGGTCTTAGTGCTGTCTGAAGCCATTGCCTTCCGGCCGAGAGCGATTCCCAAGCCCGTTGTTGCTGAGAGCCAAAGTGCTTCACGACGGTTGAGCATGATGCCCTGCTGCGAATTTGATTTCGACATTTCCTCTCCTTGCATCTCTTGTGCTTCGGTTGTCTTTGCCAGAGTCTCTTTGCCCATCAACTGAGAAGGATCTTGCGCACTTCGCCTTCAGGATCGTTAACCATGCGGCACTCGTTATCGAATACCATCGTCTGTCCGTGCTCGGGATCAGCCGGCGTCCATGCCAGGCCCGGCTGGCTCGGGTTTCCGGTCTTGGCAAAGTTCGACCACGCTGTCGCCATTTTCCTCGCCAATGCTTGCGCCTCAGGCGTGTTGCCGGTGCCTTGCTCGCAGCGCTTGGCGTTGTCAAAGCAGAACGCCAGTTCAGCCGTGTGCCAGGCGCCTGCATCTTCCAGCATCGGCGATTGCCAAGTGAAGTAATACTGATACGCCGGAGCGGCGTGCAGATCGAATTTCAGCTTCGCCATGCGCTGGACATTGTTGCGCGCGGTCATCCCATTCACGCCGTAAGACAATGTTCGGATGCTCTTTTCCGGATGAGCCTTCTTCATGGCCGCGATCAGGGCTGTGGCTTTCTCGCTTCCAATTTGCTTTGTGAGCGTGGCGCGCCATTCTTGCTCGGTAGGCCGCGAGGCCATTTTGTTGCCCTCTTCGCTTACTGAGCCGATCAGCATTGGCACGTCTTTAGAAACCTCAGGTCCGGCATCGAAGAACGGCCGCAGGCTCAGAATCTTTCCATCTACGGACGGTGAGTAGCCCACGCGCGGACTGCTTGGTGGCGAGGATCCCGGGCCCGTAGGTCCGTGCATTGGAGGATTCATCTTGTCTGCGACAGCATTGCCTGCCTGATTCAGCTTGTCCCAGTCCATCTTCTGTAATGCGCCAATGTCATTGGGCGCAATGCCCAGAGATTTGATGACCTGCCGCGCGAACTCCTTCGACTGCTCAGCGCTCGGCAGATTCGATCCTCCGCCTGACTGAACTGAGGCTCGATGAATCAGACCCTTCGCTGAAGGCATGCCCAGCAGAGTGGTCACCTTTGATCCGCCACCGGATTGCCCGTAAATCATCACCCGGTCCGGATCGCCTCCAAAATTTGAAATGTTTTCCTGCACCCATTTGAGCGCCGCAACCAGGTCGGTTATGCCGACGTTCATTGAATCTTCGTAAGCCGCTCCTCCGACTTCAGACACGTCAAAGAACCCAAGCACATTCAGTCGGTGGTTGACTGAAACCTGCACAACGTCATGATGACGCGCCATCTGCGCGCCCTCGTGCGAAGGCAATTCATAGGAAGATCCAAAGTCAAAACGTCCGCCGTGAAAGTACACCATTACGGCGCGCTTGCCAGTCAGGCCCGCTGTCCAGATATTCAGCTTGAGCATGTCTTCGCTCATCCAGCCGTCATCCCAGTCCTGCAGGAACGATTGCTCGATGGCGGTGAAGTCATGCAGTCTTTGCATGCAGTTTGCACCATAAATCAGGGCCGGGTATTCGTCCTTCCAGCGTGCCGGAGCCTTTGCGGGCAGCCAGCGATTTTCGCCGCCAGTATTTGCGCCGTATGGAATGCCCTTGAAGGTGAATACGCCTCCATCCACAAATCCCCGTACTCTCCCGTATTGGGTGTTCGCAATGGCGCTGCGCGGTGTTGAGCAGGTACCGGATTCCCGCTGTGCCGGGGTCTGGGTGTTGTTCGTGGCGTGCGCGGTCCTGCCGAAAGCAAATCCCACGCCCGCCGTTGCAGAAAGCAGCAGTGCTTCACGACGATTCAGAACCACCTTGTTTTCTCCGTTTGTTTTGAACATTTCTCCCTCGTTCGGTTCTTGACCCTTGTGATTCACTGCTGCTCTGTTTCCTTTAGCTCAGCACGATCTTCCGTACTTCGCCTTCGGGATCGTCGACCATCCGGGATTCGTTGTCGAATACCATGGTCTGATTGCGCTCCGGATCAGACGGCGTCCATGTCAGTCCAGGCTGGCTCGGATTGCCGGTCCGCGCAAAGTTTGCCCAGGCATTTGCCATCTTCTTCGCCAACGCCTGTGCCTCGGGCGTGTTGCCGGTGCCCTGCTCACAGCGCTTGGTGTTGTCGAAGCAGAAGGCCAGTTCGGACGTATGCCACGCGCCTGCGTCTTCCAGCATTGGCGATTGCCACGTAAAGAAGTACGTGTACACGGGAGCCGCATTCAAAGCATGTTTCAGCTTCGCCATGCGCGCAACGTTATTGCGGCCAGTTACGCCGCCAACGCCGTATGACAAGGTGCGAATGCTCTTTTCCGGATGCGCCTTCTTCATGGCATCTGCAAGCGCATTACCTTTGGCTTCGCCGTACTGCTTGGCCAGTGTGGCGCGCCACTCCGCTTCAGACGGACACGAGAGCATTCTGTTGCCTTCTTCGCTCACTGAGCCAATCAGCATCGGAACATCCTTTGAAATCTCAGGAGCAGCATCCTGGAACGATCTCATGTTGATCACCTTGTCGTCCTGCGTGGGTCCCCAGAAGCGCCGCGGCGGACCGGGACGATTCATCCTGGCCGGCCTGTCGGTACGCGGCGGCATTTTGGCCTGCGCAGCATCGGCGGCGCTGTTCAGCGTGTGCCAATCCACCTTCTGCAGTCCCGCAATGTCAGTCACGCCAAGCTCCTTCGCGAGCTGCCGCGCAAACTCCTTGGCTTCTTCCTTGGGCGCAGCACCTCCGCCGCCGGACTGTATCGACGCGCGATGGAACAGTCCTTTAGCAGAAGGCATGCCCATGAGCGTGGCAACTTTGCCGCCGCCGCCGGACTGGCCATAGATCATCACGTTGTTGGGATCGCCGCCAAAGTTGGCAACGTTCTCCTGCACCCACTTGAGCGCGGCCACCAAATCAGTCATGCCTACGTTCACGGAGTCCTCATAGGCAGAGCCGCCAATCTCCGAAACGTCCAGGAAGCCCAAGCCGTTCAGGCGGTGATTCACTGAGATCTGCACCACGTCGTGATGGCGCGCCATCTGTGCGCCTTCATGCGAGGGCAGCTCGTACGACGAACCGAACTGGTATCCGCCGCCATGGATGTAGAACATTACTGCGCGGCTGCCGCTCAGGCTCGGCGTCCAGATGTTTAGCTTAAGCATGTCTTCGCTTTGCCAGCCGTCGTCCCAATCTTGAAGGAACGTCTGTTCGTTGCCGGTCCAGTCGTGCAGCGTCTGCGGGCAGTTCGCGCCATAAACAAGTGCGGGATACTCGTCTTTCCACGCCACCGGGGCCTTCGCGGGCAACCAGCGGTTTTCTCCGCCTGTGTTCTGTCCGTAGGGAACGCCCTTGAACGTGAATACGCCGCCATCAAGAAAGCCGCGAACGGGGCCATACTGGGTTTTGGCTACTGCGCTGCGCGGAGTGGAACAAGTTCCGGGCTCCTGCTGGTGCACTCCGGTCTTGATGCTGTCTGAAGCGTGAGCCTTTTTGCCGATGGCTAGGCCCATACCGACGCTTGCTGAAAGGAACAAGGCCTCGCGACGATTCAGCCGCATGCGGGTTTGAGAATCCGAATTTGTCATTAAGTTCTCCTTTTTGTTGTGTTGCTGTTTGCACATGCTGCTGTCGATCAGCTCAGCAGAACTTTTCGCGCTTCACCCTCCGGATCGTCAACTATCCGGCACTCGTTATCGAAAACCATGGTCTGGCAACGCGTCGGATCTGCCGGTTCCCACGTAAGACCCGGCTGGCTCGGATTGCCGGTCTTCGCGAAGTTCGACCAAGCTGTTGCCATCTTTCTGGCCACTGCCTGCGCCTCCGGCGTATTGCCCGTGCCTTGTTCGCAACGCTTAGTGTTGTCAAAGCAGAACGCCAACTCCGCTGTGTGCCACGCGCCGGAGTCCTCCAGCATTGGAGATTGCCAGGTGAAGTGATAAGCGTACACCGGCGCACCCTTCTGTTCGTATTTCAACTTAACCATGCGCTGCACGCTGTTGCGCATACTCACGCCGCCCACGCCGTAGGACAAGAGGCGAATGCTCTTCTCGGGATGCGCCTTTTTCATCGCGGCAATTAAAGCCGTTGCTTTGGCTTCGCCATACTGCTTGGCCAGTGTGGCGCGCCACTCCGCTTCAGTCGGTTTTGAACGGTAGCGCATGCCCTCTTCGCTTACTGAGCCAACCAGCATGGGCACATTCTTCGATAGATCGGAAACAGAATCAGCGAATGAACGGCACATCAGTACGTGTCCGTCCACTGTCGCTGTCCAGTCGGCGCCTCGCCTGGGTGCGCCCATCGGGCCGGGCACTGTACTGGGATTCAGCTTGATCGCCGCCGCATTGCTGGCCGCCACCAGCTTTGCCCACTCCATCTTCTGTAGTGCGCCAATATCGTGCGGCCCCAGTCCAAGCTCAACCATAAGCTGCTTGGCCAATTCACGTGACTGGAACGGGCGATCGGCAGGTGGATAATGTATTCCGCCGCCTGACTGAGCAGACGCACGATGGAATAATCCCGCCGCCGACGGCATTGCCATCAGGCAGGTCACTTTTGATCCGCCGCCTGACTGGCCGTAGATCATCACGCGGTCAGGATCCCCGCCGAAGTTCGCAATGTTCTCGCGAACCCAGCGCAGCGACGCAACAAGATCCGTCAGGCCCACGTTCGCTGATTCGGCATACGGCTCTCCGCCCACTTCAGAGAGGTCGAGGAATCCCAGCACATTGAGGCGGTGATTCACTGAGACCTGCACAACGTCGTGATGGCGCGCCATCTGGGCGCCTTCATGCGAGGGCAGTTCGTATGCCGACCCGAATTCAAATCCCCCGCCGTGGAAGTAAACCATCACCGCACGCTTGCCCGTCAGGCTCGGCGTCCACACGTTCAGCTTCAGCATGTCTTCGCTTTGCCAACCGTCGTCCCAGTCCTGCAGGAAAGTCTGCTCGATTCCCGTCCAATCGTGAAGGCGCTGAGGGCAATTCGCCCCGTAGGTCAGGGCAGGGAACTCGTCGGTCCAAGAAGCCGGAGGCTTTGCAGGTAGCCAGCGATTCTCGGCGGCGGTGGTCTGTCCATAGGGAATGCCCTTGAACGTCAGTACGCCGCCATCAACAAATCCGCGCACAGGTCCATACTGCGTTTTCGTCACCGCGGAGCGCGGCGTTGAGCAGCTTCCGGAATCCTGGCGGGTTGCGGCCTTGGAGTTGTCCATCGCGCCGGCCGGACCTGCGATGGCAGCGCCCAGCCCTGCTGTCGCTGACAGCATCAGAGCTTCACGACGATTTAAGACCATACCTTTTTCAGAAATCGATTGTGACACCGGCTCTCCTCCGTGCTCATTCCTGCAAGTAGTTTTTGAGATTCGTTGAGTCTTTGAAATTGGATCAGCGGTCTTTCAATACAGTGCAAATGTTCTGCTCGTGTAATAAGGTAAACGTTTGCTCAGTTCACCCAAACTACATCCCCGACACACACGCCTACCCGGATCGAGGGCATCCTACTCTCGCGGATTTGCGACGAACAAGTTGCATTTTTCGAGACGAGCAATCGAATAGTTCGATAGGAAGAATCGGGGTTGTGAGCACTCACGTTTATTGCAGAAATTGAAGTAGTTAGCGCGTTATTTGCATTATTCCGCAGGCCGAAAAAGCTCCCGCGCAGCCCACCCCGGATGCCATCTGCTCAGACCGGGAGAAATTCTGCGGGACGCGAAGTTTTTCAAGCCGCGCTGCACGATACTCGCGGCCGTCGACTTATTGGCGCAACGAGGAATCACGAGCAACCAGCAAGGGCTCCAACACCACGGATCGCGGACGATTTGCCGGCGTCTTTTCCAGCAAAGTTGTGATCATCCGCGAGGTGCGCTCGCCCATGAGCCCGGCATGTTGATCCACGCTTGAGAGCGGAACACGCAATTTGCTGCTGTAGTGGAAGTTTCCGCAGCCGACGATTGCGATCTCCTTCGGAATCTTCAATCCCGCATCGAATGCCCGCACCATCGCACCCACGGCGATCGTATCGTTGAAGCAGAAAACAGCATCAGGGCGCGGCTTCAGGGCGAGCAGGGTGCCCATCGCCTTCTTTCCACGCGTTTCTCCATCGGAGTCAGCGGCTTCGCCGGATGCAATCACGTAACTGTCCGGAACCTTTAACCCATGCTTTTTCAATGCGTCCGCGTACCCCTCGGCACGACGATTTCCAACAATCGTCTGCGGGCCGCGAATATGCGCAATGCGCTTGCAGCCTTGTGCTATCAGGTGTTCGGCCGCCAGTTTTCCAATCGTGTAGTCGTTCACGCCTACAAAGTTTGCAGCGGAGCCCTGGAAGCTTCTGTCGAGCAGAATCAGCGGCACGCCCGCCTCGCCAATCTTCTTCAACCCGTCAAAGCTCTTCTGGCAAGACGCCACAACAAAGCAGTCGAGCCGATGCGCCAGCATATGATCGATCTCATCCTGCTCCAGCCTCGGATCGCTCTCGGAAGAGGACACCAGCAGAAAATAGTTCTTCTTTCGCAGGCTGGCGGCAAGCGATTTGGCAATTTCCGAGAAAAACGGGTGGATCAGATCCGGGACAACAAGCCCGACCAGCGAACTGCGGCCAGTCACAAGGCTGCGCGCGGCCAGGTTGGGTCGATAATTGTAGTGCTTCACCCGCTCCAGAATTCGCGCGCGCGTCTCCTTTGCAACGTCAGGGCGATCACCGAGCGCCTTCGATACCGTCACAATGGAGACGCCGAGTTCTTCGGCGATGTCTTTCAATCGAACGACCATATGCAGAGTGTATACAAGGTAACACCGCGGCCGATTATTTCCTTACTTCAAAGGCAAAACTACTCCGCAGACTCACGTTGCCGTTAACCTGAAACCCAGAGGATTGCCGTTATGGATCGTGCAATGTACGAAAGGATGCTGTCGGTTGCGCTTGACGAAGCACGCCTGGGCCGCGCCGAAGGGGGAATCCCGATCGGTGCAGCCATCTTCACGCGCACCGGCGAACTCGTCAGCCGCGGACATAACCGCCGCGTGCAGCAAGGTGATCCCAGCATTCATGGCGAAACGGATGCATTTCGCCGGGCTGGCCGCCAGCGCAGCTATCGCGATTTGGTGATGGTCACTACGCTTGCTCCGTGCTGGTACTGCAGCGGCTTGGTGCGCCAGTTTCGATTCGGTACGGTCGTGGTGGGAGAGAGCCGCACATTTGCAGGCGGCGTGGACTGGCTGCGCGCCAACGGCATCGAAGTCATTGACCTGGAAAATCAGGACTGCCAAGAATTATTAGGAGGCTACATAGCCGAGCACCCGGAGATCTGGAACGAAGACATCGGCGAGATTTCGACGTAAATATCCAACAGAAAGGCGAAGCAGAACGCGGATTGAGCAAAGTGCTTGAACAACCATGATCCACTACTTTTCCTTTCCGTGATATCGAAAGCAAGCTCGCTGTCGTAACGTCGGATCTAATCCAATTCCCGCTGCATCAAATAGGGGACACTCGCTTCGGCCTTGTCGTGGATCGCGACGCGCCAACCCCGCTTTTGCGATAATGTCATTTCGTCAGGACTTCACGCGGGCCACGTATGTTCCGCGCCCTGGTCCCCAAATCTTAGGCCCATTGGAGAGTTCCATGCTGCAGGGATATTCGATCATCGATGGCAAGCCCCGCCAAAGCAACGGCGCAGAGTTTGTTGGATTTGAAACCGCCACCGGCACCCGGCTCGAACCGGTCTATCGCGCGGCCACAGCTGAAGACATCGACCTGGCCGCTAATCTTGCCGGCGAGGCATTCGCGTTTCTCAGCAAGCTGTCGGGCAAGGAGAAAGCCCATTTCCTGCGCCACATCGCCGACGGAATTGAAGCCATCAAGCCGGAGATCGTTGCCCGTGCGCACCAGGAAACTGCCCTGCCTGAAGCACGTCTGCAGGGTGAAGCTGCGCGTACTATCAATCAACTCCGCCTCTTTGCGCAGGTTGTTGAAGAAGGCTCATGGAGCATGGCCCGCATCGATCCCGCAATGCCCGATCGCAAGCCGCTGCCTCGTGCCGACATTCGCTCTGTCCTGCGTCCCCTTGGCCCTGTTGCCGTGTTTGGAGCAAGCAATTTCCCGCTGGCGTTCTCCGTAGCGGGTGGCGATACCGCTTCTGCTTTCGCAGCCGGTTGCCCGGTCGTCGTCAAGGCTCACTCTGCGCACCCGGGTACGAGCGAACTCGTTGCCCAGGTTATCGTCAACAGCGTTCGCGAGTGCGGCTTGCCCAACGGCACCTTCGCTCTTGTCTTCGGCGCCGGATCGCAGGTTGGCGCAGCGCTCGTGCAGCATCCCGCCATCAAGGCTGTCGGATTTACCGGCTCATTAGGTGCCGGCAAGTCGCTTATGGACTTGGCCGCTTCGCGTCCTGAGCCCATTCCGTGCTTCATGGAAATGAGCAGCACCAACCCGGTGTTTGTGCTGCCAGAGGCGCTCAAATCGCGCGCCCAGCAAATTGCGAGCGGACTCTTCGGCTCATTCACGCTTGGCGTTGGGCAGTTCTGCACCAAGCCCGGACTCGTCTTCCTGCCGCGCAACGAATCGGCAGACGCGCTGGTCTCGGAGCTCGTCACGCTGGTCAAAAAATCCTCAGCTTCGCCCATGCTCACCGCAGGAATCTGCAAGAGCTACACCTCCGGCATCGCGTCCAGACAGGGGAACACGCGCGTCGAGGTTCTGGCCCAGGCACCCGTCACGGAAGGCGTCGGCCCGGTCCATGTTTCTCCGGTACTGTTCCAGGTGAGCGCCACTGAAATGATCAAGGATCCTTCGCTTGAGCACGAGATATTCGGGCCTACTACGCTCATCATTCGCTACTCTGACAGTGAGGAGCTCGCCACCGTCACGCGCCAGCTTGAGGGGCAGCTCACCGCTACCCTGCAGGGAACCGAGGCAGACATCCAGGCATTCGGCGAACTGATCTCCGTGCTCGAAAGCAAGGCAGGCCGTCTCATCGTCAACGGCTTCCCCACCGGAGTGGAAGTTTGCCATGCCATGGTGCACGGCGGACCGTATCCCGCCACCAGCGACAGCCGCCATACGTCCGTCGGCACGCAGGCCATTTACCGGTTTGTGCGTCCTGTCTGCTATCAGGATTTTCCGCAAGCAGCCTTGCCCGCCGAACTGAAGGACGAAAATCCGCTGGGCATTCTGCGCCTTGTCGATGGCGTGTATACGCGCGACGCCGTGAGAGAACCTGTCGGCAGCAAAGCTTAGTTAGGAGCTGATTGCCGTCATAATCCCGCATTCTCGATAGAGCTGGAAACCGCCGGCACGTTCTCCCGGATCGGATTGATTGACCAGGCAAGCGGGGCCTACAAAAACGGGCGCTGATGGTGACGGCTGTCACAGCGCCCGAAATTTGCAAATGGTCTTATTTAGCTCTCGGCCGTTCGACTTCCCCGAGAAGGTCCGTATTTCCCCACCTTCGGAGGTGTTTCATGCAATACACTCACGTCCCTGAGCCCAAGGCTTCCCTTCAGGGGCAGCCTAAGCCCCACCTGAACTCATATGATTCCTGCCAGGAGTGCAGTCTCGCGCATTTCCTGGAGGTTTGCAGATTGGTCGAAATGGCAGAAAGAGAGGATCGCAAACCGAAACGCAATGCGTTCGATGATTCGCTCTCTCTCGTTTCGGACTGAACCAAGCCGGAAATTTCTGGGCGCGTTCACGGGCGCAATAATACCCCGTTTCCCACGATGTTCCTGCTTTTTTAAGTATGCAGAACTCTACGACGATTGCTGGATCTGGGTTTGTGCTGTCCCACTCATCGCGATAAAACTGCGATGAATGCCGGACTCGGGATCCGGCACCGGCTGGCGGAATATGGGTTTGGTTCTCCGGTGGTCTGGACATGCCGAGCTTGCTTTGTTGTTCCGGGGCGGGATAAGCAACCGCGGATCTTTCGCTTCGCTCAAGATGACAGTGGAGGGTTGAGGTTATTGCTATCGAGGATATTGCTATCCCGATCCGAAATCGGAGCAACATAACAACATCACAACGTCTTGACCCTATACCCCACTCACATTTGTAAAGGCACCCATCCGTACAACCGTACGCGCACCTGGTTACCGGTCCGGGGCAATTTAGGCCGCTAGGTGCTTTTTCGTCTTCAAGCCCATGATGATGAACCCCGAGAGCAGGAGCGATGCGGCCATTACGAAGTAGCCCATCTTCGCGTTGCCGGTGAGTGCCTGGAATAATCCCACCAGCCACGTGCCCGCGAAGCCGCCGAGTGCTCCAAAGCTGTTGATGAGGGCGAACACTTCGCCGGCCACATTGCTGGGCAGCATCTCTGGCACGATGGCAAAGAACGGCCCGTAGGGCGCGTACATGGTGCCGCCAGCAATCACCAGCGCGATGTAGCCGATCCAGAAGTTTTGTCCTGCAGTAGCGAAGGAGATGAATAACGCGAGTCCCGAGATACAGAGGAACGGCCAGACGAACAGCTTTCGATTCATCATCCGGTCAGAAAAATTCGACACCAGGATCATGAGCAATACGCCCAGCAGAAAAGGCGCCGCGCTCAGCAGGCCGACGGTTTCTATGCCGATCTTCGATCCGGAACGGAGCATTTCCGGTATCCATAACACGAGTCCGTAAACGCCGAAGCTCCAAAAGAAATACTGTACGCAGAGCAGGATCACGGCTGGAAGCTTGAGAGCGGCGGTAAAGCTCCCCAATTTTGGCAAGTCGACCTGTTCGGCTTCGAGTGCGGCTTCAAGCGCCAGGCTGCTGTCCTTGTGCAGCCATCCTGCGTCACGCGGCTTGTCGCGCGCCACCATGATCCAGACAAAGGCCCAAACAATCGATGGAATGCCTTCGAGGATGAAGGTCCATTGCCACCCGACTGCCTTGATCAAGTAGCCCGTGACGGCGGCCATCCAGGTGACCGTAACCGGGTTGCCGAGGATCAGAATCGCATTGGCACGGGACCGTTCTTCGCGAGTAAACCAGTGGGTGAGCAGGATCAGCATGGACGGAAAAATCAGACTTTCCGACACGCCCAGCAGCGTGCGGTCCACGACCAGCAGCCAGTAATCCCGAATAATGCCGGTGAGGCCGGACAGAATACCCCAGCTAAGCAATGCGAAGAACACCAGTCGCGCGGCGCTCCTGCGTCGCGCGTAGGAGGCTGCGGGAATCTGGAAGAAAAAATAGCCGATGAAAAAGACCGACCCCAGAAATGCCGCTCGCGATTCGGTGATGTTCAGGCTTTGGGCCAGACCTGCGGCCGCGCCAAAACCAAAATTCGATCGGCCCAGGTAGGCAAGGCTGTAAGTAAAGAAAACGATGGGCATCAAATAAAGCCAGCGGCGGCGCAAGTCCGCTTTGGCTTTAAGAGCAAGTTTGATCTGTTGGTTGGACACCACAGCTTTATAACATCTCCCGGGTCCTGATGTGTGTGTGGAAGCACACGCAAATCGCATCGCCTCTCCAGGGCTATGGTGATTAACAGCTAACCTGCCGCAAGGCTCCGTCCTGGGCTATTTCCTTCATCCCCTGGTGATGCGCTTCACTCCTGTGGATGGGCCTGACATTCTTCTAGCCACTTCTCCATGGGCGCGGTGATTATCTATACTGAGAGAGCGTCTTCTCCAGTCGCTGCGCACTGATTCCAAACTCGTTTTACTATCAAAGGGGTATTCCCATCGCACCCGTTTCTCTTACGTCGGTTCTGGAGTCAACGGACTCCGATCTCTACAGCGTTCGCACACATGCTCCCGGTCCCGCCGGATCGCTTCCGATTACGCCTGAGATGCTGCTCAGCGCCCCTAGCGGAAATCTCTTTGGGCTTTCTCAGAGCGCCGGTATGGGTTGGGCGCCGAACCGCCTGCTTGATCCCGAGTTCCTGATCCTGAGCACTCATGGCGGCCTGCGTGGCGAGAACGGCGAGGCAATCGCCCTTGGTTATCACACCGGACATTGGGAAGTGGGCCTGCTCGTTGCCGAAGCAGCGCGCGAACTAAAGGAACTTCGCGCCATTCCGTTTGCCGGTGCATGCACCGATCCATGCGACGGACGCACGCAGGGCACCGCCGGTATGCTGGACTCGCTGCCTTACCGAAACGACGCATCCATGGTGCTGCGCCGGCTCATGCGTTCGCTGCCCACGCGCAAGGGCGTCATCGGCGTCGCGACCTGCGACAAGGGCCTGCCCGCCATGATGATGGCGCTGGCTTCCTCAGGGAAAAAGCCTTCGGTTCTGGTTCCAGGCGGCGTTACGTTGCTGGCAGACGATGGTGAAGATGCCGGCAAAGTGCAGACCATCGGCACGCGGTTTTCGCAGAATCAGATCACGCTTGAATACGCCGCTGAAGTGGGTTGTCGCGCCTGTGCATCGCCCGGGGGCGGCTGTCAATTTCTTGGAACAGCCGCGACCTCGCAAGTGGTTGGCGAAGCGCTTGGAATGTCTCTGCCGCACACGGCACTCGCGCCCTCAGGTCAGCCCATCTGGCGCGACGCGGCCCGCCGCTCCGGCCGCGCCATCATGCGCATGTACGAGCTCGGCATCGGCACGGAAAACGTTCTCACTCCAGCGTCGCTTTACAACGCCATCATGGTGCACTGCGCATTCGGCGGATCAACCAACCTGCTGATTCATATTCCAGCGATCGCGTATATGGCGGGTCTGGAACGCCCCTCCGTCGCAGACTGGACTGAAGTGAATCGCCTGGTTCCGCGCCTGGTTGACGCGCTGCCGAACGGGCCCCGCCACTTCGCTACCGTGCAGGTGTTCCTGGCCGGCGGCGTACCTGAAGTCATGCTGCACCTGCGCAAGGCTGGCCTGCTCGACTGCCGAGTAAAAACCGTCACCGGCGAATCGCTCGACTCCAATCTCGATTGGTGGGAGCAGAGCGAGCGCCGTCATCGCCTGCGCAAGGAACTTACCGAACGCGACGGGATTGACCCCGATGACGTGATCATGTCGCCGGATGTTGCACGATCCCGCGGGCTGTCATCTACCGTCTGTTTCCCGGTCGGCAACCTGACCCCGGAGGGTTCGGTCATCAAGTGCACGGCCATTGATCCAGCGGCGGTTGACCCGGACAACGTCTACCGCGAATGCGGCCCGGCGCGCGTGTTTGTGTCGGAAGAAGCAGCCATCGCAGCCATCAAGCACGGCCAGGTTTTGGAAGGCGACGTGGTGGTGCTCATCTGCGGCGGTCCACGCGGCGCAGGCATGCAGGAGATTTACCAGGTCACCTCAGCGCTGAAACAGCTCAAGTACAAGCGGCCCGTGGCGTGTTTGACCGACGCGCGGTTCAGCGGCGTTTCCACCGGGGCCTGCATCGGCCACATTTCCCCCGAAGCTCTTGAAGGCGGTCCCATCGGCAAAGTGCAGGAAGGCGACCAGATCGAAATCATCATTGATCGCGATCGGCTTATCGGTTCAGTGCACCTGGTGGGCGACGCCAATGGTCACTTCGGCGCTAAGAAGGGAGCGGAAGTGCTCGCTCAGCGCAAGCCGCGCCCTGACCTGACCCCTCACCCGGAACTGCCTGAAGATACCCGCCTGTGGGCATCGCTGGTACACGCCAGCGGCGGCGTTTGGGCAGGCTGCGTCTATGATGTCGATAAAATCATTCAGAAACTGGAGAAGCAAGCGTGAAACTCTTTCGCACGGCCAACGGCCCCTTCGCTGAGCAGGACGGCAACTACTTCGCCGTTCCCGAAACTTCCTGGGATTCACTCATCACTCACGCCGATCTCGGCGGATACCTCCGCTCTGTCGTGAGCCGGGGCAAGCCTGCGGCCGATTTTGCGTCCGCGAGAATTTTGGCGCCAATCGGCACTCAGGAAGTCTGGGCCTCTGGCGTCACCTACTACCGCAGCCGCAGTGCGCGCATGGAAGAGGCAAAGTCCGCGGGTGGAGGCGATTTTTATGATCGTGTTTACTCCGCCGAGCGTCCCGAGCTTTTCTTCAAAGCCACGGCCAGCCGCGTAGCTGATCCCGGAACCTCAGTTCGCATCAGGTCGGATTCGAAGTGGAATGTGCCCGAGCCTGAGCTCACGTTGCTGATCAACAATCGCGGCCAGATCATCGGCTATACGGCCGGTAATGACATGAGTTCGCGCGACATCGAAGGAGAAAATCCTTTGTATCTGCCGCAGGCCAAGGTCTACGACCGCAGTTGCGCCCTCGGCCCGTGCGTCCTAATCAGTTCTGAACCGCTGCCTTCGTCCACCCCGATCCAGCTTGAGATTATGCGTAAGGGCGCGACCGAGTTTTCAGCATCCACTTCGCTTGTCGAACTCAAGCGCGATCCGAAAACTCTGGTCGAGTATTTGTTCCGCGATAACAGATTCCCGTCCGGAGCCATTTTGATGACCGGCACCGGCATTGTTCCGCCGGACTCGTTCACGCTGGCCGTGGGCGATCGCGTTCGCATCACAATCGATCCTATTGGCACGCTCGAGAACGACGTGATTCAAGGCTGACGAATCTGCAACAAACAACCAGAGCTGCGGCAACGATCTCAGCATTGAAAGGGCACGGCTCCAGCCGTGCCGCATCCACGACCAGAACTGGCTGTCCTTCGTCGCTGAGCGACGTTCATAGGTTTTCGATGCGACAACCCTCCATTGAACCGTGACTAAAGTCAGGTGCAATTCATCCAAAACGCGCTAAACAGCGTCCAATGTAGACGAAGCCGGTTTCCGGCAGCGTAACAATTCTGATGCCCGACGGGATTTTCGCCGTCCCGTAACAGTCGTTGGTGCACAATGAAGGATCAGGGAGAATCGCCGTGCCGCGCATTCACTTTCACCAGCAACTGGCCGAACTCAAAAACAAGCTGATGGCCATGGCTGCACTTGCGCAGCAGGCGGTCGACTCCGCTGTAGATGCTTTTCTGCAACGCGACAAGGGCCTGTGCAAATACGTGAAGCAGAACGAAACAGCCATCAACACCGCGCAGCGCGAGCTGGACGAGATGGCTTACGAACTTCTGGCCAAAGAGCAGCCCATGGCCATCGATCTGCGCTTCATCCTCGCCGTCATCAAGATCAATGGCGACTTGGAACGCATTGGTGATCAGTCGATGGGCATCGCTCGCCGTACCAAGGAATTTCTCAATCTTGAAGAAGTTGATCTTCCGGTAGACTTCGCAGCCATGGGCGAATACGCAGGCCGCATGATCCGCTCAGCGGTTCAGGCGTTGCTTGAGGGCGATGCACGAATGGCCGAGTCCGTCCGCGAAATGGACGATGAAATCGATCGTATGAATTACCGCGCCCATGCCGATCTGCTGCGGTTGATTCAAGAGAAGCCTGGGTGTACACAGCAGGCAATGAAAGGCATTCTCGTGGCAAAGAATTTGGAACGCATCGCAGATCACGCCTCGAATATTGCGACCGATGTAATCTTCTGGATCCGCGGCGCCGACGTCCGTCACCAGCTAAGCGTCTCGATGGATTGATTCGGTTCGGATCTCTACGAGAAAATGGGTGCCATGGTCACGGATTTTTGGACCCGGATTAGCATTGTCCGGATCGACGGGAAATAGAAACGGCGCATCCAGAAAGGATGCGCCGCTTGTGTCACCGAAAACTAAACACCGATTACGTCGCAGAGTTCTTTCACGGCCGCGGCGCTCTTCTTCAAAGCAGCGTCTTCTTCCGCCGTCAGCTTGATCTGAACAATCTGCTCTAGTCCCGCCGCGCCCAGTTTGCACGGCACGCCGATATAGAAGCCCTCGATGCCGTACTCGCCCTGCAGAAATGCTGCGCAGGGAAGGATTTTTTTCTTGTCCTTCAGAATCGCCTCAGTCATCTCCACCGCCGCTGCTGAAGGCGCGTAGTAGGCGCTGCCTGTCTTGAGATACTTCACGATCTCCGCGCCGCCATCGCGAGTGCGCTGCACAATCTGTTGCAGCCGATCGGGAGCAATCAATTCGGTAATCGGAATGCCCGCCACGGTTGAGTAACGCGCCAGCGGAACCATAGTGTCGCCATGGCCGCCCAGTACAAACGCCGTCACGTTTTCGACGCTCACCTTAAGTTCTTCAGCAATGAAGGTGCGGAAGCGCGCAGAATCCAGCACGCCGGCCATGCCGATGACGCGCTCGCGGTTGAAGCCCGCCTGGCGAAAGGCAGTCTGCGCCATTGCATCCAGCGGGTTCGACACGATGATCAGGATCGACTCGGGCGAGTGCGACACCACCTTCGACACCACATCCGACATAATTTTGAAATTCGTGTGCAAAAGGTCGTCTCGGCTCATGCCGGGCTTGCGCGGAATGCCAGCCGTAATGATCACGATGTCGGAGTTTGCCGTGGCCGCATAATCGTTCGACCCGACTACGTGCACGTCGCGCTTTTCAATTGGCATGGCCTCAAGCAGGTCAAGCGCCTTGCCCTGCGGCACACCTTCAACAACGTCAATCAAAACGACGTCGGCAAGTTCCTTGGCCGCAATCCAGTGCGCGGCCGTCGCGCCCACATTACCCGCGCCAACGATTGAAACTTTCTTTCGCATGATTTCTCTCTCCTTTATGACTTAATCCCGATTTCGCGTTGAGTGTTACAGGGCGGCGGAGATTTACCACTTTTCCGTCAGAGAGGGGATTGTGCTATCCCATTCATGCGCAAACTGTGCGCATGAATGGGACACCCGGAGTTCTTATACCCAACGTTCCTGGTGGCCCCTGACTCCTGTTCGCTAATCCCTGCGTTTACATGTTTCCGATGATCCGCGTAGCGAACTCGCTGGTGCCCACCTTCGTTGCTCCCGCGGTCTGGCGCTCAAAGTCGTACGTTACGAACTTTTGCTGGATCGTCTTTTCCATGGCGGTTTCGATCATGGTTGCCGCTTCTTTCCAGCCGATAAATTCAAGCAGCATCACGCCCGACAAAATCACCGAGCCGGGATTGATCACATCCTTGTCGGCGTACTTGGGCGCGGTGCCATGCGTGGCCTCAAACACGGCAAAACCGTCGCCGATATTCGCGCCCGGAGCAATGCCCAGCCCGCCGACCTGTGCAGCCGCCGCATCAGAAATATAATCGCCGTTCAAGTTCGTCGTCGCCAGAATGCTATAGTCGGACGGACGAATGATGATCTGCTGGAAAATCGAGTCGGCGATACGGTCGTTGACGAGGATTTTGTTTTTCCAGGCGCCTTTGCCGTGGCTTTTGCCGATAGAGTCGATCACAGCCTTAACTTCAGCGCACACCTGCTCGCGGAAACTCGGTGGAGCAAATTCCATCCCCGGCTCGATCATTGCCGCATTGGCTTCAATCGAAAGTCCCGGATTTGCATCGAGATTGCCGAGAATCCAGCTCTCGCGCTCCGTCACTATCTGCTCGCGAAATTCTTTGGTGGCCACTTCATAGCCCCACTCGCGGAAAGCGCCCTCAGTGAATTTTTGGATATTGCCCTTATGCACCAGTGTTACGGTTTTGCGGCCTGACTCCATCGCGTGGCGAATGGCATAACGCACCAGTCGCTCGGTACCGAAGATCGAGATTGGCTTGATGCCCACGCCCGAGTCAGAACGCACCTTCTTCTTGCCGCCCTTCAGCAGATCGTTGTTCAGGAAATCGATCAACTTGGCGACGTCGGCCGATCCCTCCTTGAACTCGATCCCCGAATATACGTCCTCTGTATTCTCGCGGAAGATAACGATGTTGACCTGCTCGGGACGCTTCACCGGGCTGGGCACGCCCTGGTAATACTTCACCGGGCGCACGCATGCGTAAAGATCCAGCAATTGGCGCAGAGCCACGTTGAGCGAGCGGATTCCGCCGCCTACCGGGGTTGTCAACGGCCCTTTGATGGAAACGCGCAAATCGCGCGCTGCGGCTACCGTGTCGTCAGGCAGCCAGGTGCTGAATTGGCGATATGCCTTCTCGCCGGCAAAAACTTCAAACCAATGAATGGCACGCTTGCCGCCATAGGCTTTTTCAACGGCAGCATCAAAAACGCGCTGCGAGGCTTTCCAAATGTCACGGCCTGTGCCGTCGCCTTCAATAAAAGGAATGATGGGATTGTCTGGAACGATGAATTGGCCGTTGGAATAGTCGATTGGCTTACCGTTTTTAGGCAGTTCCAGCCCGTTGTACTTGGTTTGCATGGATTTTTCGGTGGTCCTTCCCTGAGAACTTGCGTGGAGGTCTTCAAGGAAAAGGCTAACACTTGCAAATTAGGAGTGGCAACGTCGGGCAAGACTGGCTGTTGCGCTGGAGAAGAAATCTGCTTTTGAAATGGAGCGGCTTTGGAGGACTTCGCTGAAGATCAGTGTAGGTTGGTGGCGCCGCCCCTCTGGGCTCGCGGTTTGATTCGATCTCTCCCCAGGTCGGAACCATTCTCAGCACCGATCGCGTTCTTCTCAGCGCCTATCCCGATCGTGATACTGTCGTAAACCGTCGCCGTCGAACCGTGGAATACCGAAATGTCCGCGCAGGTGAAGTAGGTCTATGGGGCTCAGATTGCCAGCGACGGTCACAAGCGTCAGGCTTTGCGGAGTTTCCGCCAGCACCACGGCGCCACGCATGTTCACGCCGTCCATCACGACCCAAACGTCCGTCGCTCCGTTGTGTATCGGACCGCCGCGGTCAGTGGTCGTCACAAGGTGCTTCCATCCACGCAGGTGATAGGCGTCGCGCACCGCGTCCACTTCCGCCGGATCGGCCATCCTGGTGGCGCCAAATCGCAGCAGATGCACACTCACGCCGTCCAGCTTGTTGACGCTCTGCTTCAGTTCCGGATCGCGGTCGTTCATCATGTCAACTGCCGCGCCAAGCATGGCACGGTCAAGTGTAAAGCTCGATTTGACCGCCGCCTGCGTCTGGAGATCGAGAAGCGCCGGGGGAACCCACTCCAGTGGAACCGGGCTGAGATCCGTGTTCACCGGCGGAGGCACTTGCGCCGAGCTTCCGATTTGCTGCACATGCGCAGGCAACTGGGCCGTAACGTAGCCTGCGCTCAGGAACGCACAACTCAGAATTGCGCATAAAATCGGGTCTTTTCGAGGGGAGGGCAGCAACTTCATAGCTGGTATAAACGCGGCGCGAGCGGGAAAGTTGCGCTGCCTGTCGCCTATTTCCGCCGCGTGAACTGCGCCTAGATACGCAAGAAAACGTGGGCCGAAGTCAGCAGATAATCACGGGCTTCAAGGTGTGGTATGAACGGCGGATGAATTTGTGGCAAAACATCTCGGAGACAGCCCGAATGCGATAAACTCTTTCGGGAACCCTATTCCGAAATCATCCACTTCAAAACCCACGGAGGCTACATAGAAATTGGGAAAGAGCATGGTCCCGAAGAAGCTTTTCTTCACCAAGGGCGTCGGCAAACACAAGGAACGACTTACATCCTTTGAGCTGGCTCTTCGTGATGCGGGCATAGCCTCGCAAAACCTGGTGCGCGTATCTTCCATCTTCCCGCCGCAGTGCAAGGTAATCTCGCGCAAGGAAGGCCTCACCTATCTAAGCCACGGCGAAGTTGTCTTTGCGGTGATCGCGGAAAATTCGACGCGCGAAGCGCACCGGCTTGTCGTTTCGAGTATCGGCGTAGCGATACCCGCAGACCGCAATACCTATGGCTACCTGAGCGAACACCACAGCTTTGGCGAAACCGAAGATCAGGCAGGCGAATATGCTGAGGAACTCGCCGCCGAAATGCTTGCCACCACTCTCGACGTCGAATTCGACCCCGATACCAGTTGGGACGAAAAGAAGGAGATATACCGCATCTCCAACAAGATCGTTCGCACCAGCAACATTACGCAGTCCGCAGTTGGCGATAAGCGCGGTAAGTGGACTACGACGATCGCCGCCGCTGTCTTGATCCTGGACGAGTAGTTGCAGCGGGATTCAGTCTTCAGGCCAATCTCGCCGGTCGGGATTGGCCTTGCTTGTAAGGGACTCTTCGGCCTATGACAACGTCACGCAAATACAATGTGGGCCTGGTGCAGATGCGCATGGGTCCGGATCCTGAGGCGAATTTTGCCTCGGCCGTGAAGCACATTCGCGAAGCCGCACGTGTCGGCGCAAACATCGTCTGCCTGCCGGAGCTGTTTCGGACGCAATACTTTTGCCAGCGCCAGGACATGCAGCTTTTCGATCAGGCTGAAGCTATTCCGGGGCCATCTACGAAGCGCCTTGGAGAACTGGCTCGCGATCTGCGCGTTTCCATTGTTGCTTCTCTGTTTGAGCGCCGGGCTGCGGGTCTTTACCACAACACCGCCGTCACTTTGAATGCAAGTGGAAATGTCGCCGGCATCTATCGCAAGATGCACATCCCCGACGACCCTCTCTATTTCGAGAAGTATTACTTCACTCCCGGCGATCTTGGATTTCAGGCTTTAGACCTGGACGTGGGTCGCGTCGGTACGCTGGTGTGCTGGGATCAGTGGTATCCCGAAGGTGCGCGTCTAACCGCCCTCCAAGGTGCAGAAGTTCTTTTTTATCCAACCGCAATCGGCTGGCACCCAGCGGAAAAGGAACAGTACGGAGTGGCGCAGTATGAAGCATGGCAAACCATCCAGCGCGCGCATGCCATCGCCAACGGAGTGTATGTTGCCGGTGTAAATCGCCTGGGCCACGAACACGGCGACGTGCTCGGCAATCGGGTGGAAGGTGCTGGCATAGAGTTCTGGGGTGGCAGTTTTCTCGCCGATCCCTTTGGCCGTGTGATCGCAAAGGCTTCGCATGACAGGGAAGAAGTCCTGATCGGTGAAGTGGACCTGGCAATCATTGAGGACACTCGCCGCAATTGGCCCTTCCTGCGCGATCGACGTATCGATGCTTACGCGCCGATAACGAAACGATATTTAGATCCCGTATCTGCCGACCCGCACCAAAAAACAGCGGAGCACAAGTAGCCGTGAAGCCTACGCCGCGCGAGTTGGGCTACCGAATGCCCGCCGAATGGGATCGTCACGAAGCTACCTGGCTTGCCTGGCCGCACAATCCTGAAGACTGGCCCGGCAAATTCCAACCGGTCCCTTGGCTTTACGCGGAAATTGTGCGACTGCTCGCCGCTTGTGAACGCGTTCAGATCCTGGTGGATGATGCCAGGGCCGAACAGCGAGCAACCAGCATGCTTGAGCGCGCCGGCGCCAATCTTGATCAGATCAGCTTCCATCACTGGCCGACGAATCGCTCTTGGACGCGCGATACCGGACCCATCTTCATTCTCAATGCTAAAGGCAACGTGGCGGTCACCAATTGGCTGTTTAACGGCTGGGCGAAGTATTCCAATTGCCAGCTTGACAATGAGGTCCCGGGCCGCGTGACGGAACTGCTCGGCGTTCCTGAGTGGCAGCCTTCCGTCGAGTTCGACAACGGAGCACAGCGTCGACTGGTGCTTGAGGGCGGGTCAATCGATACAAACGGCGAGGGCATTCTGCTTACCACGGAAGAGTGTCTGCTGAGCGATGTGCAGCAGCGCAATCCCGGCGTCAGCCGTGAGCAATTGGAGCAGGCTTTCCGCGATTTTCTCGGTTTCGATCAGGTGATATGGCTGAACCGTGGCATTGCAGGCGACGACACGCATGGACACGTCGATGACATCACTCGGTTCGTCGGGGCGGACACCATTGTCACTGCGGTTGAGCCGGATGCGACGGACCCCAATCACGAGCCCCTGGCAGAAAACCTTGGCCGCCTGAAGGCTGCACGAACCGGAGATGACAAGCAATTCACGCTGATCGAACTGCCTTTGCCGAAGCCGGTGGTCTTTCAAGGCCAGCGCCTTCCGGCCAGCTATGCCAACTTCTACATTGCCAACGGCTTGGTGTTGATGCCGACGTTCCACGACCGCAATGACCGGGTTGCGCTGAACATCCTGTCCGAGCTGTTTCCGAGCCGGCAGGTTATTGGCATCCATTGCGTCGATCTGGTGTGGGGACTGGGTACGCTGCACTGCATGACTCAGCAGCAGCCTGCGGGACTGGTTGACGGGAACTACCTCAGGGGCTAAGGTCCATTCAAAACAGGCATACCGGACACCCTAGATATAGAGATGGCATTAGACTAGCCTCATGACTGCCGAAGCCATTACCGATCAGGAAGCCATGCAAGCTGCACTCGACGAGGCGCGCCTTGCCGCCGAAGCAGGCGAGGTGCCCATTGGTGCCATCGTTGTCCACCAGGGCAAGGTCATCGGTCGCGGCCAGAACTCGCTTTTGCGCAACCTTGATCCCACCGCCCATGCTGAGATCATTGCCATGCGCGATGCGGCGAAGGCAATTGGCAACTACCGCCTGATCGGGTGCACTCTTTACGTGACGCTGGAGCCATGCGCGATGTGCGCCGGAGCGATGATCCATGCCCGCCTCGATCGCATGGTATTTGCGACTGCGGATCCGAAAGCCGGAGCCTGCGGATCGGTACTGTCGGTGCTGAACCATCCGCATCTCAACCACCAGATGGTTCTGGAGCAGGGAATCGCAACGGAAGAATCGGCAGAACTGCTGCGGGCTTTCTTTCGAGCGAGGCGTTGAGCAGCGGGTCAGCAGATTAGCGAGTTAACTTTCGTGTGAGCTGCCGGATACGCTCTGCTTCATTCGGCCAGTTCGCGATCAACTCATCCGCAGCGGCATTGCGGTAATCCGCAAAATCAAACCCCGGCGTCACGGTGCATCCCAGCAGAGCCATTTTGCCATCGGCAGCAAGACGCGTGCCCTGCCATACGCCTGCCGGGACCACGATCTGCACTTTTTGTCCTGCGCCTAATTCGTGTCCGAGAGTAAAAAGCTCGGAGCGACCGCCGGGATGCAACTGCAGCATCTCCACTGGATCGCCGAGGTAAAAATGGAAGATTTCGTCGGATGCCAGCCTATGCATTTCGCTGAATGTGCCCGCTTCCAGCAGGTAATAGATCGCGGTGCTCTGCGCCCGCGTGCCGCGCGCCAGATCGACGGTTCCGGGCGACGTGTAGGTGCGGCGGAAATATCCACCCTCAACCGGATGCGGTTCCAACCCAAGTAGCTGCTTCAGCTCAGCAGTGGTCATCATCACAGATCGTAGCAGCGATCGCATCTAAGGTTGGAGTATGAAGATTCAGATCTACACGGCGGCGTGGTGCCGTGACTGTCGCGCGGCGAAGCAGTTTCTTGATTCCAATGGTGTCCCGTATAACGAAATCAACGTGGATGCAGACCCGGCCGCTTCGGCCGAGGTGGTTCGCCATGTTGGCAAGCGCGCTATCCCGCAGCTCGTCATTGACGGCGAGTGGTTTCAGCCCTATAAACCCGGCCGCGGCTTACTTTACGATGAGCTGCGTCAGCGCCTCGGAATTCCTGCCAAGTAGCCCCGCCTCGCCTCGTACAATCAAAGCATTGGGTAGTTCATTCGGAAAAAATCTGTGCGCGGTTTCTCACCTTCCTCGCGCACACGGCACAATCAGCAAAATCAAGCTGGAGGCTGAAAGCTGAAGGCTGGGAGCTAGAGCATTGATCGACCGTTATACACGTCCCGCAATGGGCAGAATCTGGACCGAGCAGAGCAAATACCGTTGTTGGCTGCAGGTTGAGTCGGCAGCAAGCAACGTGCTGGCTGAGGATGGCATCATTCCCGCGTCCGCAGCCGAAGCCATCGCTACCAAGGCCAGCGTCTCTGCCGAGCGCGTTCGCGATATTGAGTCTGAAGTGAAGCACGATGTCATTGCATTCACCACGGCCGTTGCAGAAAGCTTGCATGCGCATGGGCTCGGCGCGGAATCGCGCTGGCTGCACTATGGCCTTACGTCCAACGACGTGGTCGACACGGCGCAGGCGCTGCAGATTAAGGAAGCTTCCGCGATCATCCGGAAAGGAATCGTTGGTTTTCTTGAGGTCCTGAAACGCCGTGCATTGGAATTCAAGCATACGCCCACCATCGGCCGTACTCACGGCATCAATGCCGAGCCAACGACCTTCGGCCTGAAGCTACTGAACTGGTATGCGGAAATGCAGCGCAACCTGGAACGTTTCGATGCTGCCGCTGAAGGCATGCGCGTCGGCAAACTTTCCGGTGCCGTTGGCACGTTCGGACATTTGAAGCCGGAGCATGAGGAGCGCATCTGCGCGAATCTCGGCCTGAAGCCGGCACCGGTTGCGACGCAGGTAATCCAGCGCGACCGCCACGCCGCATACATCTCAACCCTGGCGATCATCGGCAGCACGCTCGATAAGATCGCCGTTGAAATACGCCACCTGCAGCGCACGGAAGTGCGCGAGGCACAGGAGTATTTCAGCGAGAAGCAAAAAGGCTCCTCGGCGATGCCGCACAAAAAGAACCCGATCACCAGCGAGCAGATCAGCGGACTTGCGCGCGTGCTGCGGGGCAACGCGCAGGCGGCGTTTGAAAATATTCCACTATGGCATGAACGTGATATCTCACATTCGTCTGTTGAGCGCGTTATTTTTCCAGACTCCACGATCCTCGTGGATTATTTGCTGGCCAAGTCGACGGACCTGATCGATCGCCTGCTGGTGTATCCCGAACGCATGAAGAAGAACCTCGAAAGCACCGGAGGCCTGATCTTCAGCGGGCAACTGCTGCTTGACCTGGCTGAAGCCGGCATGTTGCGCGAAGACGCATATCGACTCGTTCAGTCGCATGCCATGCGAGCATGGAAAGAAGATCTGGTTTTTCGCGACGAAGTGGCGAAAGATCCGGAGATCGCCGGGATGCTCAGCATGGACAAGCTCGCAGAGACGTTCGACTACACGCGCCAGTTGGGAAATGTGGACGCGATCTTCAAACGCGTGCTGGGAGAGTGAAGCTGTCTTATGAATCTGACCGTAGCCATCACCGGCGCATCCGGGGCGGTCTTCTGCCGCGAGACGCTCCGTGCACTTGAGACTGACGCGCGTGTGGCGCGGGTGTACTTCGTGCCTTCGGAAAACTCACTGCGCGTTCTAGCGGAGGAACTCAACCTCTCTGGTCGCCATGGTCTTCTTGAAAAGCTTCTTGGCGGACCGGCTGCGAAAGCCGTTCAGCTTTCCGACTCCGACATTGGCGCGTCAATCGCCAGCGGCAGCCATCCTTCAAGCGGCATGATCGTTCTTCCATGCTCCATGGGCACGCTCGCTTCCATCGCCAATGGCCTCGCCAACTCGCTTATCTCGCGCGCCGCTGACGTCACGCTTAAAGAACGCCGGCCGCTGTTGCTTTGCGTGCGCGAAACGCCCTTCAATCGCATCCACCTGCGCAATATGACGCTGGCTGCTGAAGCAGGCGCAACCATCTTCCCTTGCATCCCGGCCCTCTATAACCATCCAGTCGACTCCAACGAAATGGCGCGGCAGTTTGCGCATCGCGTGCTCGCACACATTGGATTGCCGCAGCCCGGAGCTTACGTCTGGAAGCCCGAAGAATAAATATTTTCGTACCTCCGGCGTTGGAGTAGAGTACTTGTGCAATTCCAACGAACTGTAATTAGAGAGGTATTCGCCATGCGAAGTGCCCTGGCGCTGCTGTGTGTTCTTACGTTCTCCTCTGCTTCAAGCATTCTGGACGCGCAAACTTCCTGGGAGAATCTGCACCGGCTGAAGGTGGACCAGAGGATTGGGATCGTCGAAACTGACGGGGTGAAGCACTCCGTTTTCTTTCTATCGGTATCAGAATCAGCAATCCGATTTCGAGAGAGCATTGGAGAACGAAGCATTGAAAAGTCGGCAATACGCAGCATAACGCTGACGGATCCTCGCCGAGGACGCAATGCCCTGATTGGGACCGGGATTGGGGCTGGCGCCGGCGCAGCCCTGGGCGCAGTGACATCGTCACCGGGCGGCGGCTTCACCGGAAGGGGATTTGGGGCGGCAGCTGTAGGCATCGTTGGTGCACTCATTGGAGCTGGAGCTGGTGCGATCCTGCCAACTCACAAGACCATCTACCGTGCAGAATCGCGTTGAGCGCCGGCAACCGGTGGCGTAGTTCGGCTTGATTTCATTTGACACGCCCCCAGTTGCGCCTAGATACTTTCAACAATGCCGAACTTATGGGAATGCGGAATTGTGGTCATGGCCATGTGCATGTGTTGTACATGCGGACCGATCCGTATGGCTCTGGAACGGCGAATGCGCTAGCGCAACCGATTTCGAAGTCCAACGGCCCGGGTCCTCAAGCAGGATGCGGGCCGTTTTCTTGGCCCCCTCGCGATAGGCGCACAGCTTCCCGTCGCACCGAACAGATTTGCCGTACCCACAAGGAGCCGTCCATGTCTGAAGCAAAGCAGCAGCTTGCCACTCTCGCCGTACACGCCGGCCAAACTCCCGATCCGGCAACCGGATCGCGCGCCGTACCGATCTATCAGACCACGTCTTACCTGTTTAATGATGCGGACCATGCCGCGCGGCTGTTCGCTTTGCAGGAGTTCGGCAATATCTATACGCGCATCATGAACCCCACCACAGACGTGTTTGAAAAGCGCGTGGCGGCATTGGAAGGCGGAGCTGCGGGTCTCGCCACCGCATCCGGCCAGGCTGCGGAAACGCTGGCCATCATGACTCTCGCCGGAGCCGGCGACGAAATTGTCTCCACGAGTTCGCTCTACGGTGGCACTTACAATCTGTTCCACTACACGTTTCCGAAACTCGGCATCAACGTCAAGTTTGCTGACGGGGACGATTTCGAAGGCCTTCGCGCGGCGATCACTCCCAAAACCCGCGCTGTATACACCGAGACGCTCGGCAATCCCAAGCTCGATGTCGCCGACATTGAAAAGCTCGCCGCCATCGCACATGAAAACGGGTTGCCTCTCATCGTTGATAACACCTGCGCTTCGGCGGCTCTGGTGCGGCCCATCGAGTATGGAGCCGATATCGTCATTAACTCGGCCACCAAGTTCCTTGGTGGCCATGGCACGGCGATCGGCGGCATTATCGTCGATGCGGGCAAGTTTGATTGGGCAGGTTCAGGTCGCTTCAAGGAATTCACCGAGCCTGATCCTTCGTATCACGGCCTTTCGTACACAACTGCGTTCGGTCCGCTGGCGTTCATCCTGAAAGCACGCGTGCAAGGGCTGCGCGATACCGGAGCGGCGCTTTCACCTTTCAATGCGTTCCTTATCCTGCAGGGGATTGAAACGCTGCACTTGCGGATGGAGCGGCACTCCCAGAACGCGCTCGCGGTGGCCCGTCATCTGGCGCAGCATCCCGGCATTGAGTGGGTCAACTATCCCGGCCTGGAGTCCAGCC